>Ga0208958_1000128_pt1 | contig 99149 bp, 78 predicted proteins | sample RifOxyB1_FD_184032 | JGI IMG/M metagenome (GOLD analysis project Ga0208958, IMG submission 184032) | Soil microbial communities from Rifle, Colorado - Rifle Oxygen_injection B1 (SPAdes) | ecosystem: Environmental > Terrestrial > Deep subsurface > Rock core/Sediment | place: Rifle, Colorado...
TGGGCGTACACGGGAACGAAGGGATTGTCAGCTACAACACGGGCAGCAACTTCCTCGGTTTCGATCCGGATGGAGACGGGACGGCAGAGTTCGTCATTCTCGATTCCGGGTTCGTTGGCATCGGCACAGTAAACCCTGAGACGGAGATGGAAATCATTGGCACTGCCTCCGGCATCGCGCTCCACGCACAGACTTCCCTCACGTCCTCCGGCTCCCTCTCCGTCGACGGACTCACCTACCTCAACAACAACACAAAAGTTACAGGAAATCTCAATGTTACGGGGACGATGTCCGGTCGCAGTTTGTACGTTTCCGGCACCGGTGCATCGCCACTCCTCTACACGGACATCGACACGGGGAGAGTGGGGATTGGAACAGCGAGCCCGGAGTATATGCTGCACCTCCTTGAGGAAGGGCAGGCGAGCACGAATGAACCTGTGGACGTGATGGCGGTGGAGATCGGCAGTCCAACGAGCGGCACAACCACAGGGTATGGGCCGGCGATCATATTCAAAGATTTAGGGACAACTGTGAACAATATGGCAAGGATTGCAGCTGTGTACGAGGAATCCGGTATGGACGACATCGGAGCTCTCTCCTTCTACACCAATCCTGCCAGTGGTCTGGAGGAACGCATGCGTATTACCGGCGGGGGATTTGTCGGCATCGGCACCACCGTCCCTACCGTCGAGCTCGATGTCAAAGGAGCCATGTCCGGCCACAGCCTCCATGTGCGCGATCTCCTCACCTCCTCCGGCTCGCTCTCCATCGACGGCCTCACATACCTCAATAGCAATACTGCCATCACGGGAACGCTCAATGTTTCTTCCAACATCGCAGGTTCCGGTTCCCTCTCCGTCGAAGGAGCTTCTTCCTTCCAGGGTGCTGCAACCTTCGGCTCCACCCTCACTCTCAACGGTGTCACCTACACCTTCCCCTACAGCCTCGCCACCGCTTCCGGCAAAGTCCTCAAGAGCGATACCAGCGGCAACCTGGTCTGGTCCACAGACATCGATACTGATACCAACACGCTGTACTCCGCAGGCCAGGGTCTCACTCTTGGAGGCACAGTCTTCCGCCTCTCCAATGCCTTCTCCGGCACAAGTCTCGAGATTATCGGCACAGCTTCGGGACGGGTGCTGCATGCGCAGGATCTTCTTACATCCTCCGGCGGTCTCGTGATCGAGGGTGCTGCCGTCTTCGGTTCCACTCTCCGTCTCAACGGTGTCACCTACACCTTCCCAACCAGTGATGGTTCCTCCTCAGGGAAAGTCCTGAAGACAAATAGTGCAGGACAGCTCAGCTGGTCCACAGACAACACAGGCGGTGCCGCTGGAGATCCAAATGTGAATTACTACGTGCGGGCAGGCGGGGATACCATGACGGGCGGGCTGCTCATCCATTCCACGAACGATGGGAGCAAAACTATAGATGCAGGACTGCTGCTGGAAATTGCAGGGACAGCATCCGGACGTGTGCTGCATGCGCAGGATCTCCTCACCTCTTCCGGAGGTCTCATCGTGGAGGGGACTACCACTCTCAACGGAGCAGTCATCTTCGGAAGCACCGTGAGGCTGAACGGTGTCACCTACACCTTCCCGACTTCGGATGGCTCCGCTTCCGGCAAAGTCCTCAAGACCAACAGTGCAGGACAGCTGGTGTGGAGCACCGATCAGACCGGTGCCGGTGGGGGACTCAGCTTCGCTGAGGCCAGCAGCTACTTCGTGAATGACGGGGGCGATACCATGACGGGCGGGCTGCTCATCCACTCTACGAATGATGCAACGAAGACCGTGCAGGCGGGGGTGCTGCTGGAAATCAGCGGCGTGATGAGCGGCCGCACGCTGCATGCGCAGGATAAAATCACCTCGAGCGGTACGCTCCTCGTGAAGTCCGGCACTCTCTCGGGTTCCGGTGCGGCGACCATCCTCGCTGCCGAGCGCCAGACCGGTGCTTTCCTCTATGCATCGGGAACAGATGTGCTCGCACTGAACAGCTACCAAGGGACACAGAGCGGTGCGAATGCGCATATCGCCTTCGGCTACCGTGGCTACTTCGATGTCCAGATGTACCGTTCCGGACAGGCTGGATCCGGCGAACTGGTTCTCCGAACGCAGAACAAGCGCACTGGCATGAACGCATTCCGCATTGTCAGCCAGCAAGGGGCTGTAAATAACAATGTGTTCCGCGTGACCACGGACGGGCAGGTTCGTGCCGATGGCAGTGTGAGTGGAGGCGGGGCAGACTATGCTGAGTGGTTCTATTCAGAGGACGCCCTCGTACAAGGAGAACTCGTCTGTATCGATGTCACACGCGACAATGCGGTCCGCCGTTGCGCAGATCCCGCGGACGGCAATCTCATGGGTGTGGTTTCGAGTCCTGAGCAGGCGGCGTTTGTCGGGAATACTTTCTGGGGAATCGATGGTTTGCAGCCGCCGCACTACTACCTCATCGGCCTCCTCGGCCAGGTTGCTGCGAAGGTGACAGATGAGAACGGATCCATCCGTCCGGGTGATTCCCTCACTTCCGCCAGCCGCAACGGGTTTGCCCGCAGGGCGGACTCCGGCGACCCGACTGTCGGCGTGGCACTGCAGGAGCATGAGAGCGGGGAGGGCACCATCAATGTGCTCATCGCGAGAAGGAATTCTTCTCTCACTGTCGAAACAGTGGAGCAGCAGGTGCTTGAAACCGTTGCAGCCATGGAGATAGAAGATGAAGTGCAGATCCTGATTGCCGATGCGGTGGAGAACCTCTCGCTGGAGCAGGAGATCTCCACCGAAGTGCAGCAACAGGTGGAGAATCTCGACCTCCTTGGTGCGGTACGGGAAATCCTTGCTGCGGAGACCGGCAGCCAGACATCTTTCTCCTCCGGCATCTGGATAGATCCGGTAACCTTCAGTGCGGAGGCGACATTCACGCGGAGGATCCGCTCCACCGCAGAAGCGGTATTCGAGGCACATGTGCAGATGCTTGGTTCCGCTACTGTCTCTGGCTCATTCACGGCTCTGAGAGGTATGAAGACTTCAGAGCTTGTAACAGAGACGCTCACGGTGGAGAGCGGTGCGCTCGTCGGCGGTTCACTGATCGTCGAGGGAGCGCTGCTCGCACAGTCACTCTCGGTTGCGGGGAACCTGGCGGTCAGTGGGGAGATGGAAGCAGCATTCCTCGTTTCCGACCGGGCACACGTCCGCGGAGACCTGGAGGTGGGCGGGCGTCTGCTGCTTGCCGGAAAGGAGGTTGATTTGGACAACTATGTCGTCGGAGGTTCAGGTTCGGTGGTGGAGATCGGGGAACTCACGGTACAGAGTGCGCTCTTCGTCCTTGGGGACATCACCATAGAGGGGCTCGCGCAGTTCCTGGGAGATGTCGAAATTCACGGGACTCTCAGCGTCTCCGGTTCACTCGTCGTGAACCGCAACCAGGCAGGGTACGCAGTGATCCCCGTGACAGGGACGGGTGTCACCGTTGTCTTCAATCCGCCGTATGCTGGGGTAGTCCCGATTGTGAGTGCTTCTTCGGAGGAGCCGGTACTCTACGGCGTTTCCAGAGCGACACAGAGCGGCTTCACCATCAAACTCGCACGTCCTGCTGAGAGAAATATCACCTTCTCCTGGCTCGCGCTCGTGTCTGAGCAGCCGCTCACAGTGACGGGGGCCACCAAGGCAGATTCCCTCGGTACGGGGGAGTTCCCGGTGGATGATCTCGGATACCCCTTAAGTTCCAGCGAGATCTGGAACCAATGCATACGGAATCAGGCGCCCCTGGATATCACCGGCCAGCCGTTCAACTGCCGCCGGTACCACGATGAGGATCTCTGGACGCATCCGGATCTCTTTGTGGAGTTCCTGTGGGATCCGGAAGCCATGACGAAGCTCATTCTGCCGGATGGCTATACCATGGTTGTGGTGATGGAGGAGCACATTGTTGAGGAGGAAATCCCGGACCAGACATCTGATGATGATGGTTCGGGGCAAGCAGATGAAATTGAGGACGAGAGCGGCAGCGGCAGTACGACCGGATCAGGCAGTTCCGCCGACGGTGACACAGGTTCGGGAAGCACAACCGGAGAACCAGATGACACAGGATCCGGAGACGCTATTGGTAGTGGTGATGATGGCACTGATGAAGACACAGGTTCCGGGAGCACAGCGGGTGACAGTACCGGGTCAGGCAGTACCACAGATGGAGGTGGTGACGCTGGTGGAGAGGACGGAAGCACTACCGGAGATGATTCCGGGGAGAATGCATCACAGGAGGAATCAGATACAACAGAAGACGATTCTCAGCAAGGAGAAGCCACGGAAACCCCGGAAGATGCACCCGGAGAGACAGGTGCTGCTGAGACTCCGAGTGGACAGGGAGAATAGCGCTCTTGCCTTTTCACCAGATTCTTCGTAGCCTGTTTCCTGAATTATTCTATCTCTTACACCTCTTTCCCCTTACTCCAATGGAAGAAATCGCATCCGCAAAGTCAGCCCCGAAGAGTACCAGGAAGGCGCTGGTTGCCATTGCAATCATTGCCCTCGTGGCACTTGTTCTGGTGCTCGACATGCAGCGCCGTGAGGCAGAGAAACAACTCAGGAGCCTCTCCGTACGTCTTGAACAGCTTCAGACAGGCAATACCCAGCAGAACCGTGAGGCTGCACAGCGTATTATCAATGAAGTGCGCAAGCTCATTGCCATCCCCGAGGACGTAGAACCGACGGTGGCGACGATCATTGACGTCGAGACGCTCCGCCAGAGGAATCCGTTCTACAACAAGGCAGAGAACGGCAACCACCTCATTGTGACCGCAGAGCGCGCCATTCTGTATGACTCAGAGAAAAAGATCATCATTGATGTTGTTCCAGTGCAGGTACAGCAGACGCAGCCGGCTCCCACCGGTGATGTTGCTGCAGGTGGTGAGGCGGCACCGGTGCCAGTGGTCGAGGGCGGCGGAGAACAGCAGTAGAAAAGAGCAGGCAACTTGCAAAGAGAAGGGGGCGAGAGCCCCCTTTTTTTGTCACTGGTCAGATATCGCTGATCATTTGCCGAGACCAGAGACAGACGACCAATGACTGTTTTTTTCGTGCAGGACAGTTACAATATCCCCCTTTATGCATCAGCATCCTGCTACCAAGGGGTATCCGCTCCTGCCACTCATAGGAGCGCTGCTTCTGGCAGGCATACTCGGCTACCTCATTGGCAGGACTGTTGCGGTGCGTGCGGCATTCCAGGCATCACCGGTACAAGTGCGGGAACAGGCACATCCTTTGGAGCCGACTGTTGTGTTGGAGGGTGTACGAGATGGAAAAGTCATTGGTTCAGTGAAAGGTGAAGTGCGTCTGTGGATAGGAGAGAAGCAAGTATTTCCGGATGAGGAGGGGAAGTTTGCAGCGGAACCCGGTCCGCTTCTCGTGAATGACATCAGTGTTCTCATCCCGGAGGGCATGCAGTTTGTCGCTTCGAAACGCGGTGAGAAATACTATCCGGTCCGCTCAGGTGAAGCACAGCGCATTGCACTGGAAAACCGGGTGTACTTTGAGAGTGCGCTTCAGGCTGAGGGGGCGGGGTACAGGAAGTAGGGTTAGGGTTAGGGCTAGGATTGGAAAAGATACTTGGAATTTGTCCTTTGTTCCTTGGAAACTTGAACTTATTGAAAACTCCAAACAACAAGTGATCAATTCTTCATCCAAACCCTATCCCTAACCCTTCTCCTCATGCATGTATGCCAAGGAGTACGATGAACATGGCGCAGAGACCCATGAGGCCGTATGCGAGGAATTGTCCTACGAACCGCAGTGACGGAGAAGCATGCTCTATGCCATAGGCTATGTAGTACGCAGCAGGGATCGCGATGAGCGGTATGTAGCGGAAATCCTGGTTGGAGCTGTATGGATGCGTGTAGCGGTAACTCATGAGAGAGGCGAGCAGCCCGCATGCAGTGAGCCAGAGAGGCAGTGTCTCATAGAGGTGTTTGCGGGGACTCATCCATCCTCCGGCAAAGAGGTAGAGAATGAGGAAGCAGGCAATGAGCAGAATGCAGCTTCCGAGGAATCCAATCTGCCCTGCAAAATTCCATTCTCCGAAGAACGTGGACTTCAGAAAGCTTTCCCAGAAGAATTGCCGTCCACTTCTGTCATCCCAGTTATCGTTGAAAGGACGTGCAACCATGCGCGGGGGAGAGAGCGCAAGGAAGTTTGCAAGGGAATTCCCGACGACAAGACCGGAGTTCATGTTGGTACCCAATAGGGTGTCTGGCCGCTCTGCAATGCGCAGCGAGATCATGCCTCCGAGGAGCGACCCGAGAATGAGCAGGAGGATCACGGCCATATGTATCTTGCGCGGGAATGTATGGTGCCGTGTAGCCAGGAGACAGAGCACTGCAACAGCCAGAAGTGCGAGGGGCGTGAGTTTCGTGAGCAGAGCAATGCTCAGGACAACGCAGAGGATGTACCAGTCGCGTTCGGCTCCCTGTTGCCACCAGCGCAGCAGCAATCCGAACGCGAGGAAAGAGAGGAACTGTGCGAGAGAATCGTTGTTGATCCTGCTCGAGAGGAAGATGAGCCCGGGGAGTGTGGCCAGGAGGCCAGTGAAGAGCAGAAGTATCTTCTGATTTTGTTTTTCCCGGAGAAGGAGTTTCCCTATCCAGATGGCGAGGAGGAACACTCCAACGGCGGAGAGCAGGGAGAAGAACCGCAGGTCATTGAGTTGGGATGCGAACGGGCGTCCAAAGAGACCTGCTGTGTGCATCCAGATGGCAGCAAGCAGGTAATAGAGTGGTTGCTGATGTGCTTCCCATCCCGTGCCGACGGCCGGGATCATCCAATGTTTCAGGATGTGCATGATGTACTCTATATGCCCGTTCGTGTCGTAGGCGCGCTCAAAGAGCGGAGTGAAGGAGAAATACAACATGCGGAGGGCCACTCCGCCCAGCATCATGTATCCGAGTGATGGCGAGATGCCGAGGCGCGGTCTCAGCATCTTCAGGAGCACCGAACCATACCAGAGGAACAGTGTGAGGAAGAGAAGGTGGAGCCAGAGAAGATTCGACGGTATGGGATACAAACGAATCCCTACAGGCGATTGAGTGTTCGTGAGGTGGAACCGGACGGTATGCTCACCAGCGCGTACGGCAGAGTCCAGGTCTATTTCCATTCCTCTGATACTTAAGATGGAAATCTTCTTTCCATTTTGTACGGTAGACAGAGGTGTTGCGTAGCAGAGGGGGAGTTCATCTGCTTCGGACGGAGTGCCATCTATCGTTATGCTTTCCAGGCAATTCTGGGCTTCAATGTAATAGGTGGTGGGGGAGAGGGAAGTCCTGCGGAGGATGAGTTCGAGCACAATGGACTGTTGATCTTCTACGAGAAGAGGGCCACTCAATAGCAGAGGGTGCACCGTTCTGTCTGGTGTCTCGTACTCAGCTTCGATCCACCGTGGCGTGAGGGTGAATCGCACAACGAGAAGAAAGGCACATAGTACGAAGAAGACAATGGTTTTCGCGATCATCCTGTGTGTGTGCGAAACATTTTTCATCAGTACTGACTCTACGTTCCGCTTAGAAGACAGTAAAGATATTTGCGTTTGAGTTGCCGTTGTGTTTCTGTGTGCACATCTATTCTTGTTTTGATTTCTTCCATGGAGTTCTCCCTTGTTCTTCCCTGTTTCAATGAAGAGCAGAATATCGAGCGCACGATCCGTGATGCCGTTTCCTGGTTTCGGAAGGAGGGTATAGACGGGGAAATTGTTGCAGTGAACGATGGTTCAGCGGATGAGACGGGTGCAATCATCGACCGGCTTGCAAAGGAGTTTTCTTTTGTTCGTCCTCTGCATCACAAAAGGAATGGAGGGTACGGTGCGGCATTGCGCAGCGGCTGCAATGCGGGGACGAAGAAGTACATCGGGTTCATGGACAGTGACGGGCAGTTCCGTGCAGGACAATTTACGGAACTTCTCCTCCGTCTCCCGGAGTACCGTATTGTTGCAGGGGTGCGCATGGAGCGTGCGGATCCGTGGAATCGTAAGCTCAATGCCTGGTTGTACGGATGTCTGGTTCGTTTGGTACTGGGAGTGAAGAAGCGCGACATCAATTGCGCCCTTGTGGTGTTCGAGAAGTTGCTATGGCCTTCCATCTGTCCCCGGTTTGCAACGGGTGCGCTCTTCTGCGGGGAGATGTACTACCGTTTGAAGAAGACAGGAACGCCGCTCTGCCAGGTGGGAGTTCAGCATTTCCCCCGCACCGCCGGGAGGTCGACGGGAGCGAATCCGTTCGTGATTCTCCGCATGTTCAGAGAACTCCGGAAGTTAAAGAAAGATGTTCGTGGTAGTGAGCAGAAGAGCTAAGGAAGCTCTGAAAAACCAATCAGCATGTCATGGTGAGCGTAGTCGAACCATGGCGTGCACTGAATTGTCGCAGTTCGACTACGCTCACTGTGACAATTTGGACGTTTTTCAGAGCTTCCCCAACTCATTCTCTGGACATTGGGCATTCGCGGGGTGAGACAAGAAGCTCGTTTCGTTCGCATTTCACACAGTGCATGTCCCAGAGTTTGATGATGTTGCGCCTCTCGAATTGTTTCTCGGAGAGCGGCAGATTGTACGTGAGAGGACGGTAGAATTGGAAGGAGACAAACACCAGCATCCCAAGGATGAGAAGACCTGTTCTTCGTGTGTGCTCGGTGCACTTCCACCGGCCGATTGTCTGTACTTCCATATACACAATGCCAAACAACAGGAAGCTGAAGAGGAGGGGGAGGAAGTAGTGGTACAGGTACATCACTCTGGACAGCCGGGAGATGGCGATCATGTACGATGCGTAGAGACCGAGGAAAGTGAGAAGAAGATAACGGTTCTTCAGGCGGAACCTGAGCGGATGGAGGAAGGATGTGAGAATCAGGGAGGTCCCCACGACAATTCCAATGAGGCCGGCAAGCCATCCAACGGGATTCGGGACGAGGTACAGGTATGCGTGGCTGCTGTCGTTCGCCGTCTCCCAGCGGTAGTTGATCGTGCGGCCGCCGAACGGCCAGAAGAAGAACGGGCTCCCGTTCTCGCTTGGTTTGCAGAGATCCAGTTCAGGTACTCCTCCTGAGTAGTGCGTGAGGAATTTCATGGAATCTCTCCACATGACGGGGAAGGAGAAGAGAGACTTATTTTTCCCTTCTTTGAGGATCTGGATGTACTCTTCCGAGGCTTTGTAGTATCCGCCGTACGCGAGGTCCGTCTGGACGGTGGACGCGATGGAGAAGTGCAACTGCCAGATGCCCACGTATACAGCGAGGCAGCTTGCAAGTGTGAGTACGGCCAGCCAGGCCATCTGCTTTATGCGCGGGTAGAGGGGGACGAACAAGGCGGGGATGAGGAGGATCATAATAAGCCCCAGCACTTTGGTGGCGAGCACGAGCCCAAGGTTTATTCCGAAGAGGAGAGCGCAGGAGTAGAAGAGGCGGGGATGGTCTTTCCACCGGAGCATCAGCAGAAAGAGCAGCATCATTGCGATGCAGAAGAAGAGCATGGGGGGGTCCAGCATGGCTCCTCTGTTATGGACGATGAGAGCGTTGTCGAACACGTAGAGAAAACTCAGCATCGTCGCATTCAGCCAATCCTTCATGAGGAGCAGGAAGATCCAGAGCATGAGGGGGGCGGCAAGCCAGCTGAAAAGCACAGGAAAGAAGCGAAATCCCCTGAAGGAGAAATCTGGCGGGACGCTCCTGTTGTAGTCGGCATGAATTGTCTGGTCATCCAGTGCGTTTGCGTCGATCAAAACTTCTCCCAGGGCAATGAGCATTTTCCCCAGAGGGGGGTGAGGTTCCATGAAGAAGATGCCGTTCATGTATTTCTGCGCGCTGGGTATGTGGTAATTTTCATCCCAGAAATAGCTCGCCGGTGCAGCGTAGTTGTGGACGTACGTGAAATACGAGAGGAGGAGGATGAATCCTGTGAACAGAAGCCCTTTCCGCAGAGAGGACTTCTTCTTTAAACCTCTATTGGACATGGCGGCATTCTAGACACGGTGTCGTTTCCAATCAAACTTTTGACTCAACACCCCAGGCATCCCGCTTACTATTCACTACTTACTACTTTTTTCTAGGTGATTATCCCTTCACAACTAGTAAACACCGCGTGTCATGGTGAGCCTGTCGAACCATCACGCGGTGTCGCCCTTCGTCAGGCTCAGGGTGACACCGCTCTTTGCGTACTATCCCTCAAGGGATAGTCACCTTTTTCTATGTACTACTTCGCTGCCTGCTTGGTGGTTTCTGCCTGCCGTTTGCTTACACAGAAGTTTTGGGTTCTGCTGGTATTGCAAAGCTGGTTCAGAAAAGTATGGGTGGCGGGAAGAGCCGCGAGGAGTAGAGCAATGAAGTGGGTAGACAGGGGGAAAGAATTTATGGGGTAACACTAGAAATATATTTTTGCCTTTCCAATGCAAGTGCTACCATTCGCCTAATGGTATCTCGCAATCTCGTTGGCAAAGTGATGGTGGGTCTCTTCTTGGGGGCGGTACTTGCCATTGTAAGTTATACCAGTTTCTACCAGTCGCCCGCGCTGCGCAGCATGACGCTGCGGTATTTGGCGGCTGACAGCGGTGGTGATCCCTGTGCAATCTATTCAGATGCCTATCAGTGTTGCTTGGGCATGGGTGGTACGCTCGAATCTTGCTGTGGCGCAGCTGGCGGTCCTGGCTGTGGGATGTCCAGCGGTGATGATCCCTGTGCAATCTATTCAGATGCCTATCAGTGTTGCTTGGGCATGGGTGGTACGCTCGAATCTTGCTGTGGCGCAGCTGGCGCTCCCGGTTGTGGGATGTCCAGTGTAGATGGCTGCGGCGGGGGATTAGGATGTGTGCCCGAGTGTGGATGTAATTGCGGTGGTGATGCGTGCGATACGTGTATGTGCACTATGGATCAAGATCCCTCCATTAATTGTGACACAGAATGTGGCTGGTATGGCGGTTCTTCGTCCGGGGGTCCAAGCACCGGTCCAAGCACCGGCCCCAGCACCGGTCCAAGCACCGGTCCGAGTACAGGCCCCAGCACCGGTCCAAGCACCGGTCCAAGCACCGGTCCAAGCACAGGCCCCAGCACGGGTCCAAGCACAGGCCCCAGCACCGGTCCAAGCACAGGCCCCAGCACCGGTCCAAGCACCGGTCCAAGCACCGGTCCAAGCACAGGCCCCAGCACCGGTCCAAGCACGGGTCCGAGTACGGGTCCGAGCACTGGTCCGAGCAGCGGCGGCAGTTCCTCAGGAGGTTCCTCTTCAGGTGGCTCCTCCAGCGGAGGCTCCTCCAGCGGCTCCTCGGGTGGTAGTTCAGGAGGTTCCTCGGGTGGTAGTTCAGGAGGTTCTTCGGGCGGGAGCTCAGGCGGTTCCTCAGGTGGTTCCTCCGGTGGGAGCTCAGGCGGTTCCTCAGGAGGTTCTTCCGGTGGGAGCTCCGGTGGTTCCTCCGGCGGTTCCTCCGGTGGTAGTTCAGGAGGCAGCTCAGGAGGTTCTTCGGGCGGGAGCTCAGGCGGTTCCTCAGGAGGTTCTTCCGGTGGGAGCTCCGGTGGTTCCTCCGGCGGTTCCTCTGGTGGTAGCTCAGGAGGTTCCTCTGGCGGCTCCTCCGGTGGTAGTTCAGGAGGCAGCTCAGGAGGATCTTCCGGTGGTAGCTCAGGAGGCTCCTCTGGTGGATCTTCCGGTGGTAGCTCAGGAGGCTCCTCTGGTGGATCTTCCGGTGGTAGCTCAGGAGGCTCCTCTGGTGGATCTTCCGGTGGTTCCTCGGGTGGTAGCTCAGGAGGATCTTCCGGTGGTAGCTCAGGAGGCTCCTCTGGTGGATCTTCCGGTGGTTCTTCAGGAGGTTCTTCGGGCGGGAGCTCCGGTGGTTCCTCAGGCGGTAGTTCCGGTGGTTCCTCAGGCGGTAGTTCCGGTGGTTCCTCAGGCGGTAGTTCCGGTGGTTCCTCAGGCGGTAGTTCCGGTGGTTCCTCCAGTGGTGGTTCCTCGGGAGGTTCTTCCGGTGGGAGTTCAGGAGGTTCCTCAGGCGGTAGTTCCGGTGGTTCCTCAGGGGGTGGTTCCTCAGGCGGTGGCTCCTCGGGAGGTGGTAGTTCAGGAGGTGGTTCCTCTGGTGGTGGATCTTCCGGTGGTGGCAGCTCCGGTGGTTCTTCCGTTTCCTCATCGTTCTCCTTCTCCTTCTCCTTCTCGTTCTCCTTCTCCTTCTCGTTCTCCTTCTCCGACTCCTTCCCATCGTCGGGCCAGAGTTCCGGCCAGTCCTCTGGTCAGTCCTCCTCTTTCTCGTTCTCCTTCTCCGACTCCTTCCCATCCTCCGGCCAATCCTCTGGTTTCTCTTCCGGTCAGTCCTCCTCTTTCTCGTTCTCCTTCTCCGACTCCTTCCCATCCTCCGGCCAATCCTCTGGTTTCTCTTCCGGTCAGTCCTCTTTCTCGTTCTCCTTCTCCGACTCCTTCCCATCCTCCGGCCAATCCTCTGGTTTCTCTTCCGGTCAGTCCTCTTTCTCGTTCTCCTTCTCCGACTCCTTCCCATCCTCCGGACAATCCTCTGGTTTCTCTTCCGGTCAGTCCTCTTTCTCGTTCTCCTTCTCCGACTCCTTCCCATCCTCCGGACAATCCTCTGGTTTCTCTTCCGGCCAATCCTCCTCTTTCTCGTTCTCTTTCTCCGACTCCTTCTCGTCTTCCGGACATTCCGATTCCTTCTCGTCCTCGTCCTCTTCCTTCTCCTTCTCCGACTCCTTCCCATCCTCCGGTCAGTCTTCCGGGCAGTCCTCCTCTTTCTCGTTCTCCTTCTCCGACTCCTTCCCATCCTCTGGCCAGTCTTCCGGCCAGAGTTCCGGACAATCTTCCGGTCAGTCCTCCTTCTCGTTCTCCTGGCCTTCTTCAGGCTTCAGCTCAGGGCAATCTTCCGGCTTCTCTTCTGGCATGAGTTCCGGCCAGTCTTCCTTCTCGTTCTCCTTCTCCTCCTCACAGGGACGCTGTGGAGATGGGGTCTTCACTCCTCCGGAGCAGTGCGAGTTCGACAATCACTGCCGCAGCGGACAGAACTGCAACGATTCCTGCCAGTGTGTCGTAGGTGGCTCCTGTGGGGATGGTGTACTGGATCCCGGTGAACAGTGTGAGGAGAGTATCGCCTGTGCGGGTGCAGGCATCTGCAACGAGAACGCCTGCAGCTGCTCCACCTCCCTCTCCTGCGGAGACGGTACCGTCCAGCCGCCGGAGGAGTGTGACAATGGTCCGAACAACTCCGACATGACCCCCGGGGCCTGCCGCACCAACTGCCAGGCTGCCCAGTGCGGCGATGCAGTCATCGACTTCAGCACAGGAGGCCAGCATGAGGAGTGCGACCTCGGGAGCGGCAACTCCGACTCTGCCGCCAATACCTGCCGTAAGAACTGTCTCCTGCCGCGCTGCGGGGACAAGGTGGTGGACAGGAACGAGGAGTGCGATGACGGCAACACCTTCGACGGTGATGGCTGCACGGCCAACTGCAGTCTCCAGGACGGCTTCACGGCACGCTGCGGCAACGGGCGCCTCGAGCTCGGAGAGGAATGTGATGACAACAACAGGAACTCCGGAGACCGCTGCAGCTCTAACTGCACGCTGGAGGGAGACAGCAGGGGTCCCGGTGGCAGCTGCGGCGATGACATGGTGACCGTGGGCGAGGAGTGCGATGACGGCAACACGCTTTCCGGAGACGGCTGCAACTCCGTCTGCCGCAGGGAGATCACGAGCATTGCAGGCCTCAACCTCTGCGGAGACGGCGTCATTGGTGCAGGCGAGGAGTGCGATGATGGCAACCGCCGTGACTTCGACGGCTGCACTGTCTCCTGTGAACTGGAAACCGGTTTCTGCGGGGATGGCAAGGTGCAGGAGCTGCTCGGAGAGCAGTGTGAGCCTTCCCTGCACTCCCCGAACCTCGCGTACGGCTGTGGCTCAGACTGCCGCCACATCTCCATCTTCTGCGGAGACAGCAAGGTGGATGCCGGTGAGCAGTGTGATGAAGGAGCAGGCAACTCCAATGCTCCCAATGCTTCCTGCCGCGCGAACTGCTCCCTCGCATCCTGCGGAGACGGCACGCTGGATACCGACCAGGAGATCTGTGACGATGGCAACCGCCGTGCAGGAGACGGCTGTGACCGCTTCTGCCGTCCGGAAGTGCCTTCTGCTCCTGCTTCGGGCATCACCACGCAGGTTGCAGGACAGCAGTACTTCGCAACCCCCCAGACCCCGGGACAGCAGATGATGATCGCCCAGCTCCCCGATGGCACACTGGTGCAGTTCCCGGTACAGGGGGCAACCACTGCACAGGGAACCTCCCCCCTGGCACAGCTCCTCCCGGGACAGCTCACAGCGCTCCAGCAGCAGCAACTCACGCAGCAGGGCTTCCCGACCATGGCAAACCTCCAGCCGCTCCCGTACCAGCTCCCGCTCCCGCTTGCTGCAACCAGGCAGGCTCCCGTGGGAGACACCGGACCTGCAGCGCTGGCTGTGATGGCCGCAGGCGCCGCGGCAGGTGTGGGATGGGTGAGGAAGAGGAGGAGGAAGTGAGACTGCTGAAGGAGACATCACCAAATCTCCACGGCAGTTTCCTGAATGAGGAAAATATCTCTCTGCACAGATCCATCCTGCAGATCTACTTTGGCACTGGTGAGTTTCAGCGCTGCACGGGAAGGATTGTGGACAACGATATGCTCAGGTGCCTGTCGCACGGAGAACGTCATGCTTGTTTTTGGGGGGAAATGCCAGCGCACAAAACCGAACGAGGGATCGTCGTTGCGGAAATCCGCGAGAGGCGCGCCAGAGACTTCACTGCGTTGCCAGTCTGCAGGGACGCTGATTGAGACGATTCCGCTGCCGCTGTGAGCAATGCGGACGAGAGCAGTATTGTTTCGCATGGCATACTCAAGACGCATGGAGAGGGGCTCTGCATGTTCTACTCCTATATCTGCTGCCCCCTGGTTCAGTGCAGCACGCAGGCGTGGCGGCTGTTCCACTGTCTGCACAGTAATTCCGAGAATCAGTGCAAGGGCTCCAAGTGCGAGGATGGTATGAAATCGCAGTGACACGGAGGTGGGAGTAGTCCGTCACCAATTCTAGCTCTTTGTCCACTTGTACAGGAATTTTTTTGTTGTGTAGATTCTCTCGTGGTATACTAGAGGTGATGGATATTGATCCACACACGCTACAGCAAATCCTCCAACGCATATACCAGCAGATGCGCTGCCCCCAGTGCGGTAAGCGAGTGCCTGTCGATTTTTCTTCTGTGCGTGTTATGGCAGATCAGGCGATGCTTCTGCAGCTCAAGTGTGACATGTGCAACGCATACATTGTGCTCCATGCGTCATTGCAGGGGGTGGAAGCGTTGAACGCACAGCCGTACAAAGAAGATATCACTGCCAATGTCTCCACATCACTGGAGCTCAATAAGGAAGAACTTGCTATGTTGCGGAAGGGTCTCACGGAGGCAGGAGGTTCTTTCGAGGAGTTGTTCCATAAGTACGGGTCTACGAGCCCGTCTTCTTAAACAGCATGCAGCAGGTATTGCGAGCGATGACCGGCGGATCCGGAGTGCTTGCGGTTCTCTGTGTGTTTCTGCTTCTTGGCGGTTGCCGCACACCGCAGGAGCGGAGAGCCGATGTCGTGGGAACGATCGATGCTCTCACCGAATCCGCCAGCGGGGCATTCTCTGCCGCACGCATAGGTGTGAGGGGAGCGGTGGATGCAGGCACCGTCGTTGTTGGAACGGTGAAGGACACTACGACGGACATCGCTGATCGTGCGGACAAAATACGCAGAGGTACCGAGCTGATTCGGGAAGGGCTTGGGGGCAATTAGCTTTCAGCTTATAGCTTCTAGCTTTTAGCGAGGTCTTAGGATTGAGGTGCTGAAGGTTTAAACAGCTTACGTATTGAGACTTGAGTCCTTTGGATTTTTGATCTGAGATTTCCTACAAGCTACAACCTACTAACTAAAAGCTGACAGCCCGCAAGAATGAGGCGATACTCCTTGCATTGGTTTTCCAGAAGGGTAATATGCCTTCAACATATCGGAGCTCTCCCACCTGAATAAGACGATCAGGCGGGGAGGCTACGTCTTTTTGTATGTATTTCTCTCTCTCATTATGCCGCCTTCACGCAAGCCCGCAGCCGCCACCGATTCCTTCGATGCAGTTGCCCTTTCCATTGCAAGTCCCGAGGATGTGATCAACTGGTCCCGGGGTGAGGTAACCAAGCCGGAGACCGTGAACTACCGCACACAGCGTGCAGAGCCGGACGGCTTGTTCTGCGAGCGCATCTTTGGTCCCACGAAGAACTTCCAGTGTTTCTGCGGAAAGTATAAAGGAGTCCGCTACGCGGGAGTGGTCTGTGAGAAGTGTGGCGTGGAAGTCACCAGGAGCATTGTGCGTCGCGAACGTATGGGGCACATCAACCTTGCAGTGCCAGTGACGCATATCTGGTTCCTCCGTTCCACCCCTTCCCGTATCGGGTTGCTTCTGGATCTCCCGGTGAAGACGCTGGAGCAGATTGTGTACTTTGCCGCATACATTGTGATTACGGTCGATGAGAATGCGAAGCAGGAGGCGGAGAAAGAACTCAATGCCTCCATGGAGAGCCGCAAAGGGCAGTTGAAACGGGAGTATGAAGAAGCAAAGAAACAGATGCAGGAGAGCAAGGCTACCCGTGTGCAGTTTGATGCTTTGGACAAGGAGTATGCAGATAAGATCAATTCGCTCAAAATCAACCACAAGGAGGCACTGGATGACCTCCGGAATCTCGCAATTGGGACAGTGCTTTCCGAGTTGAAATTCCGTGAAATGAACATGAAGTTTGGCCATGTGTTCCGCGCAGGAACAGGTGCCGAGTCGCTCCGGGAAATCATTATGAACATCGATCTCTCCGTGCTGACCGATTATTTGCATAAAGAGCGCGAGCAGAGCAGCGGTCAGAAACTGAAGAAGGTCATGAAGCGCATGAAGCTTGTGAGTTCTCTTATGAAGGCCGAGAGCAAGCCGGAGTGGATGATTCTGCAGCGGTTGCTTGTATTGCCGCCGGACCTCCGGCCAATGGTGCAGCTCGATGGTGGCCGTTTTGCCGCGTCTGATCTCAATGATCTCTACCGGCGGGTGATCAACAGGAATAATCGTCTCAAAAAACTGATGAGCATCGGTGCTCCGGAGGTGATCTGCCGCAATGAGAAACGTATGTTACAGGAAGCAGTGGATACACTGCTCAACAACTCTGCGCGTGCGGGGAAAACTCTTTTCACAGCCGGAGACCGCCGAAAACTGCGCAGCCTCTCGGATATGCTGAAGGGGAAGCAGGGGCGCTTCCGTCAGAACCTGCTTGGAAAGCGCGTGGACTACTCTGGCCGCAGCGTCATTGTTGTCGGTCCGCATCTGAAGCTCTCTCAGTGTGGTCTTCCAAAGGAGATGGCCATGAAGCTCTTCAAGCCCTTTGTCATCGGTCGCCTTATCCGTGATGAGCTTGCACACAACGTGAAGGGTGCGGAGCGATTGGTGCAGGAAGGGGGAAAGGAGGTCTGGGACATTCTGGAGGAGGTTATTCAGGACAAGTTCGTTCTCCTTAACCGTGCGCCTACTCTGCATCGCCTGGGTATTCAGGCGTTCAACCCTCTGCTCATTGAGGGGAAGGCAATCCAGTTACATCCGTTGGTTTGTGCTGCGTTCAACGCGGACTTCGACGGAGACCAGATGGCTGTCCATGTGCCGCTTTCACAGCGTGCGCAGAAGGAGGCACGCGAGCTCATGTCTGCGGCAACAAACCTCCTCAAGCCGTCGGCTGGAGAGCCGGTCATCAACCCCACGCAGGACATGATTCTTGGTTGTTACTTCCTCACTCGTATACACGATGGGAAGAAGGGGGAGGGTATGATATTCAGCTCTCAGGAGGAGGCGCTGTTGGCGCTTGAGCAGGGAGTGGTGGATCTCCAGGCAAAGGTGAAAGTGCGTATCACAACTGCTGAAGGGGAGCGCAAGATCGTGGAGACATCCGTCGGCCGCGTGAGGTTCAATCAGATCATGCCGCAGGGTATGGGTTTTGTGAATGAAACCTTGCGGAAGAAGGATCTTTCGAACCTCGTTGGCAGGGCATTGGAGCTGGTCGGGAACAGCGAGACTGTGGCATTTGCGGACCGTATGAAGGACATCGGTTTCCATTATGCTACTCTCTCAGGAATATCCATTTCCGCGGATGATATGATCATCCCGTCCGAGCGTGAGCAGCTTGTTGCAGATGCCAATGAGAAGGTCCGGCAGCTGAACAACTACTACTGGAAGGGGCTTATGACAGCAGACGAACGCTACAGCCACGCCATCAGGACGTGGTCACAGACCAAGAATGAAGTGGGTGCGAAGATGATCGAGGAATTTATGAAGCACGAGGAGAACGAAATTACCTATGTTATCGATTCCGGTGCCCGCGGAAACTGGGGACAAATTACACAGCTGGCGGGAATGAAAGGACTCGTTGCCAACCCGTCGGGCCGCACAATTGAACTTCCCATCCAGTCCAACCTCAAAGACGGTTTCACCGTGCTGGAGTACTTCATTGCAACGCACGGGGGACGGAAAGGAAAGTCCGATACGGCTCTGAAAACTGCAGAGGCAGGGTACCTTACCCGTCGGCTCGTCGATGCGGTGCAAGATGTGATCATCCGTGAGGATGACTGCGGTTCAGTAGAAACACACTGGGTCACGAGGAAGGAATCTGAGGAAATCGGAGAGGCATTTGCTAACCGCATTTTTGGCCGCACGCTCTCAGAGGATATCAAGAATAAAGGGAAAGTGTTGGCAAAGCGCAACGCGGAAATAGACAAGGTACTTCTCAGGCAGATTGAAGAGTGTCAGCTTGAGGCAGTGCCAGTGCGTTCCATGATGACGTGCAAGACGCGCCGTGGCATCTGCAAGAAATGCTACGGGAGGGATCTCGGCGATAACGAGATCGTGAAAATCGGGACACCTGTTGGCATTATTGCAGCGCAGTCCATTGGCGAGCCTGGTACGCAGCTCACGATGAGGACGTTCCACATGGGAGGTGTTGCCGAAGGTTCCGATATCACTCAGGGTCTCACGCGCGTGGAGGAGCTCTTCGAAGCACGCTCGCCCCGCACCCCTGCTGCACTTTCCGATATCACAGGGAAGGTGAAAGTGTCCCACCCATCCAACCGTACGATTGTGCATATTGCGGCGGTGGAGAAGGGAGAGGATGAGTATCGAGTCCCGGCTGGATACGAAATTATTGTGAAGAAGGGGCAGGTAGTGAAGGAGCGCACTGTTCTTGCCAAGTCCTCCACGGACAAGTCGACGGTGAAAGCGAAAGTAGCAGGGAAAGTGTCAATCGTTGAGGATGGCATAGTCCGGGTGAAGCATTCTGAGCTGCAGGAGCGCACGTACGAGTTTGGCTCCCGCGAAACGCTGCTCATTAAGTCCGGGGACATGGTCGAAGTCGGCCAGCCTCTCAATATGGGACACTTCAACCTTCAGGAACTTCTGGAGAAGAAAGGGGCGTACGAAGTACAGAAGTATATCATCCACGAAGTGCAGCACATCTACGCCTCCCAGGGGCAGACCATCAACGACAAACACCTGGAGATTATTGTCCGCAAGATGTTCTCCAAAGTCCGTGTCATCAATGCAGGAGAAACCAAACTTCTCCCGGGGGAGACAGTCGATCTGGGAGATCTCATTCACGAGAACGACCAGGTGAGGGCAAAGAAGGGGAAAGGAAAACTATCTACCTACGAGCCGCTCCTCCTCGGTATTACCCGCGTTGCTCTGGCAACGGATTCCTGGCTTGCCGGTGCTTCCTTCCAGGAGACGATCCGGGTGCTTGTGGAAGCTGCAACGACCCGGAGAGTCGACAACCTGCAGGATCTCAAATCCAATGTCATTATCGGACGTCTCATCCCCACCGGGGAGGTGTACCGGGATCGTTTCTCGGATGAGAAGAAGAAGGAGGAGGCCGGAAGCAAAGAGTAGTTTGCGTTTCTCAGATGAAGAAAACAGCCGCGAAAGCGGCTGTTCCTGTAATTGCTTTAAATGCAAAATTATGATATAATACTATAAAAGAGATATGAGTATCCGCATGTGTACACGAGGCGATTCTGCAGTGATTTTTGGGGAGAACCGGCTCATAGGTATAGTGACAGAACAGCCATCCGAGTCTGAGGAGACGCAGGTTCCAGAGATGGATGCAGAAGAGGAGAGTCAAAGACGCATTTTAGATATTGAAGAGAGGGGAGCGGCAGGCCCCACTACCATGAGCGCTGCAGAAGAAATAGTTTTTGACAAGGAGTTGGGCAGAGAGATCGTTCAAGGGGAGTTGCTTGTCACCCTGCGCGAAGGGTTACCGGATGAACGAATCCAGGGAATTTTGGATGAACTGTCTGTGGATGGGAAGGTTGTGGGAGGCATTCCGGCTCTTAGCCTCATTAAGTTGAAGGTTCCACCGGACGCTCTCCATGAAATCCAGAAGAAACTGAGCCAACATCCCGATGTCTCCGTTGCTTCATACAATGCGATGAATTATCCGTACAGAGGTGGGGGGAGGGGGCAGCGTCCCGGGATGGGGGGCAAGACAGAAGAGGAGACTGATGGCGAACAGGAAACACCAGAGTCGCAGGACAAATCAGAGGAGGAAGATTCGTCGCTGGTGTTCCATAATGGCATTGAAATCGTTAAAGGTCAGCTTCTCATTAGAATGAAAAAAGAGGTACCTCGTGAAAGACTCACAGATGTCATGAAGGAACTAGCTATTGAAGGCACAGTGATTTCACATCACGCATATAATAGTATCCTGCTTCAGGTTCCTCATGAACGTATTGATGAAATTATGGAGAAGCTGAATCGGCATCCCGATATTGAATCAGCGGCCTTCAATTTTGTAATGAGGCTTCCAACGGATCCAAGAGAAAGTGGATCTGGTTCAGATAGCGATAAGCCACCGGAGAGGGATGAGCCAAAAGATCCAGAAGGGGAACAGGAGAGCAAAGAAGAGAAGGAGAAGCCGCGCAGCCTCATCGCAGAGATTCTCGCATTTCTCGTGCAGCTTGTTTCACAGCTGCGGTTCGGGACAGGTTTCGATGTGACGAAGTATGCTGAGAACAGGAGTCTGCGCCGCCAGCTCAGGGTCATCGAAGGGCGCATGGAAGCTATCGATGCGCAGCTTGCGAGGAAGGATTTGTCACCACAGGACCGTCAGGCGCTCATGAGGCAGAATGAGATGCTCGAGCAGGAGTATCAGAAAGTCGAGAAGCAGCTGCGGGAGCAGGAGAAGCAGAGACGGCGCGATACAAAACCCGCAGAGCAGGAAGAAGGGGACGAGGAATCGGGAGAAAGGGCAGCGGGGGAGGGGGCAGACAGGAGACAGAGGCGTCCTGAAGTAGTTCCACGGAGCGAGGCACAGAGGGCGCTCATGGAATATGTGGAGAGGATTGAGCAGGGGGAAGAGGTGAATCTGGAAGAGTTCAGGGCACTTTTTTTGCGGGTGGTTGCGGAATCGAGTCCTGAGGAAAGGACAAGAGGCCTGCATGAGATTGCACAGGGTCTCAACGGGTTACTGATGGAGATGGGGGAACATTTTGATGAGTACTACAGCAGTCTTCCGCAGGGGGTGCGGGAGAAATTTACTGCTTCACCTGAAGAGGCGAAGGAAGAGGTCATTTCTTCTTTCAAAGAAGCTTGGCGCGATCTCATTGCAATGGTGAACAGTGTCTACGAAGATGCCGGGGAAGACATGGGGCTTACTATGGATGGAAACGGCATCGTCTCTGTCCGCCGTCGGGGCAGTGCAAGAGACAGCGAAAGGCCGGGTCCTGCAAATGTTCCAAGCGGGGAACGAAGGCAACATGCAGGTCCTGAGGGTGGTTCCCCCGGGAGATCCGTTGAGCAGCATGTGACGGTGAATGTGGATACTGAGCATTCTCAGGAACCTCAGGAACCGGCAGCACAGGCACAGGAAGCGCCGGAATACCGTCTGGAAGATCTGGATACAAATGCGCTCCGGAGCTACCTGCAGTCCATCGGGTACCTAGGAGATTTTGCGGTGCAGGGAGATGAGCTGGTGTTCACTGGTGTGCGTGGCGGTAAGGAGATCGAGAGAGTGCGTGCTTTCCTGAAAGGTTTTCCGGAGGGGAAAGGCATTTCTCACAGGGTGGTAGAAACAATGAGCGGAGCTTCGCGCACGTACGAAGCGCGTGTGAAGCTGACCTCGGATGCGCTGAAGCACATATGCAGTCTTTCACCTTCTGCTGAGAGCGGGAGGAATTCTTTGCAGCGTCCGTCCGGGGATTATGTGGAATACATTCCGGCAACGGAGTTCCACAGCAACGGTCTCGTGCCGGTGACGATCCCAGCAGTGATCATGGAGAGGATTGGGATGGGGGCACAGCAGCGTGTGTTGCTCATCAAGCAGGTGAGCAAAGGCAAGTTCGAAGTGCCGAGGTACCTTGGTGATGTCCGTGAGCTTCCTTCATTTTCTCCCGAGCGCTGGAGCAGGGAGCCGAGCGCAGACCAGATTATTGCTGAGCGGCTTGGACTCGAGATCAGGAACATGTCCGGAGGGGTGGCAATCATCATTCCCGAGAAATGGGTCTGGAGCAGCGCAGAAGGTTCCTACAATGACGGTCCCCCCATGGTGGTGAATGGTGCGAAAGTCGTCGGTACAGATCTGCGCAACAGCCCGTACTACTTTGGGTGACGGAGAAAAGAGAAATAGAAGAAGCAGAGGAAACAGAAGAATAAGAGGATTGGAAGCCTCAGATTTTTCCTCTGATTCTTCTCGCTCTTCTGTTTCCTCTGCTTCATCGAAAAAGCCCAAAAATCCCTTTACTTCCGCTTCTCTCTGCCAGTACCATCATGTCCCATTCAGGTGGATTTTCTATGCCTACCGTCAGCCAACTCATCAGAAAGCCGCGCAGCACCAAGCGCAAGAAGAGCAAGTCTCCTGCGCTCCAGTACACGTGGAATGCCCTCAAGATGCGCAATGTCCCCCTCCCAAAGGGGACGCCGTTCAAGCGCGGCGTGTGCATTAAAGTGACGACCATGACGCCGAAGAAGCCGAACTCTGCTCTGCGGAAGATTGCCCGTGTGCGCCTGACGAACGGGCACGAGGTGAAGGCGTACATTATGGGTGAGGGCCACAATCTTCAGGAACACAGTGTGGTGATTGTTCGCGGCGGCCGCGTGAAGGACCTCCCGGGCGTACGCTACCACATTGTGCGCGGCATTCTGGATACCGAAGGTGTGCAGAACCGCAGGCAGGGGCGCAGCCGCTACGGCGCCAAGAAACCCAAGAGCTAATTCATAATGGAAAATTGAAAATGGAAAATGAATAATTGAAAATATGACTCAATCACTCTCCACAATCGGCAACAGAATCCTTCCTGAATTTCAGGAAGTACGAGCTCTGCTGCGAATGTTCATTTCCAATTTTCAGTTTACCATTTTCAATTCGTAGTTATGGCAAGACCAGTCAAACAGTACATTCCACAGGGTTCAGATCCCGTCATTGAAAAATTCATCAACTCCATGATGAAGTGCGGGAAGAAGTCCATCGCGCGCCGCGTGTTCTGGGAGGCGCTCGATATCATCAAAACCCGCACGAAGGATGTTCCTCTGGAGGTCTTCACGAAAGCTGTTCTCAATGTTACCCCTCTCGTAGAGGTCCGCCCGAAGCGTGTGGGAGGCTCTGTGTACCAAGTGCCGGTGGAAGTGCACCCCAAGCGGCAGCAGACGCTTGCTTTCCGCTGGATCATAGACGCTGCGCGGGGCCGCAAGAGTGCCACCATGGCCAATCGTCTTGCTCTGGAGCTGCTGGATGCTTCCACCGATCAGGGTGCGGCATTCAAGAAGAAGCAGGATGTCATCAGGATGGCACAGGCGAATAAGGCATTTGCGCACCTCGCGAAATAGGGTTGGGGTTTGGGTTTGGAAAGGTGCTTGGAATTTTCCTTTGCTGTATCGAGGGCTTTGTTTTCCTGAAAGCTGAAAGACCAGAATCTTAATAGCCTAAAGTCCTAGCCCCAATCCTAACCCTAACCCAAACCCAGACCCCCATCAAAAAACATCTGTTTAGGATTGCCCGAAAGAGGATTCTTCCGTATATTCCTTCGGAGTTTGGCTAGGGATTCGCATCGAATGCCTTGTGTTTTCCCCGAGGTTTCCCTGCGTTCATTCCCTATCCCTACGTCCTAACCCTAACCCTAACCCTAGCCCTAACCCTCAATGCCATGGATCTCAAGAACGTACGCAATATCGGGATTATCGCGCATATAGATGCCGGAAAGACAACGACGACCGAGCGTGTGCTCTTCTACACCGGTCGAAATTACAAAATCGGAGAGGTACACGAAGGGGAGGCCACTATGGACTGGATGGAGCAGGAGCGGGAGCGCGGCATTACCATCACTTCTGCGGCAACGCAGTGCCACTGGAAGGCGAAGAACGCCGAGGGACAGGTAGTCGATACTATTTTCAATATCATCGATACACCCGGTCACGTGGACTTTACGGCGGAAGTAGAACGCAGCCTGCGCGTGCTCGATGGGGGGGTAGTGGTGTTTGACGGTTCACAAGGGGTGGAGCCACAGAGCGAAACCGTTTGGAGGCAGGCTGACAAGTACGATGTACCGCGGCTTGCATTCGTGAACAAGATGGACAAGATCGGGGGAGATTTCTACATGTCGCTGGGGAGCATCCACGATCGTCTCAGTCCCCATGCCGTTGCCATTCAGCTTCCCATTGGGAGTGAGAGTACGTTCGAGGGCGTCATCGATCTTGTATCGAAGAAGGCGTACAGTTTTCAGGGAGAGCATGGCGAGAAGATGGAGGAGATGCCCATTCCGGCGGATATGGAAGCGAAAGTGATCGAATACCGTTCCCAGCTGATGGAGAGAGTTGCAGAATGCGATGATGATTTGCTGGATGTCTATCTCGCGAACGATGCGCTGACGGAAGCGGAACTTATGAAGGGGATCCGGAAAGGGACGATTGCCGGCAAACTCTTTCCTGTTCTCTGCGGATCTTCTCTCAAGAATATGGGAGTCCAGCTCATGTTGGATGCAGTGGTTGCCTATCTGCCCTCTCCTCTGGACATTCCCGCCGCCAAAGGTACGGATCCAAAAGACGATTCGGTAGTGGAACGCAAAGCGGATAACAATGAGCCGCTTGCCGCCCTCGCATTTAAAATCGCCACAGATCCTTTTGTCGGAAAGCTCACGTTCATCCGAGTGTACTCCGGGGTTCTCAAGTCGGGGAGTTACGTGATTAACTCCACGAGCGACCAGAAGGAGCGCATTGGCCGTCTTGTGAAAATGCACGCCAACACGCGTGAGGAAATAGAGAAGGTGGAAGCAGGAGACATCGCCGCAGTTATTGGACTGAAGAAAACGCGCACAGGCGATACGCTCTGCGATGAGGGGCACCCGGTCCGGTTGGAGAATATCACCTTTGCAGAACCAGTGATCAGTATTGCTGTGGAGCCGAAGACGAAGGCAGACCAGGAGAAGATGGGCATAGCGCTGCAGAAACTCACAGAAGAGGATCCTACGTTCCGTGTGGTGACTGACGACGAAACTTCGCAGACGATCATTTCAGGTATGGGTGAGCTGCACCTCGATATCATTATCGACCGTATGAGGCGCGAGTTTAAGGTAGAAACGAATGTCGGGCAGCCGCAGGTTGCATACCGTGAGACAATTCGGAAGGAAGTGGAACACGAGGAGAAGTACATTAAGCAGACAGGAGGTCGCGGTCAGTACGGCCATGTGGTATTCCGTCTGACTCCGCAGGAACCCGGGAAGGGCTACGAATTCGTCAATAGCATTGTGAGTGGAAGAATCCCGCGGGAGTATATTTCCCCGTGTGACAAGGGATTCCAGGAGGGCATGAGCCGCGGCATACTTGCTGGTTACCCTGTGGTGGATGTGCAGGTCGATCTCGTCGATGGTTCGTACCATGATGTTGACTCTTCGGAAATGGCCTTTAAGACGTGTGCAAGCATTGGTTTCCAGAATGCAGCCAAGAAGGCGGATCCGGTGCTCCTTGAACCTGTCATGAAAGTGGAGGTAGTCACTCCGGAGGAATTTCTCGGTGACGTCATGGGCGACTTAAGCTCGCGCCGCGGTCTCATTCACGATCAGGGGGAGCGCGGAAATGCCAAGTTCGTTGATGCGAATGTTCCGCTTGCAACGATGTTTGGCTATGCAACAGATCTTCGTTCTATGACGCAGGGGCGGGCAAGCTATACCATGGAGTTCCACCACTATGACAGAGTCCCGAACAATGTGGCTGAAGAGATCATTCGAAAGCGTGTTGGAGGTGCATAGAGAAAAGCTCTGATTTTAGAAAGAGCCCTTGTGTAAGGGCTCTTCTTGTTATTGACAAAAATACTTATTATTACTCTTTCGCCTCTTCTGGTGTATCACTTACATCTTCCTCCTCTCCTGCAGCGGTATGCATGATACCAAATGGGGTGGCATCGTATTTGTCTGCAATGGTATCACCGTCACTGTCGTCTGCGGAGTTGGGAATGCCGTCACGGTCGAAATCGTGGTTCTGCTCCGCAACGGGAAGTGTATTGTAGTAGCCGAATACCATTTCGTTCAGCATATGGAGCTGCGGTACTACTATGGCGAATCCAACGACGAGCAGTACGCTGAGGAGCGCAGTGATCGAGAGTTCCGTGGGGAGGTGTTTCTTTGCCATAGGCTGGAGTGTGTATTGGATAAAGGTTTCCAACTAGTATAGCAGAGTGTGGCTTTATATGGTAGGGGAGCGGTTTTCTTTGGGAATTGACTTTGGAATGTATTACTGTGTTAAAACATTGACACGCCTTCGCGGATGGTGCATATTGAACAGGCTGCATACGGGTAGCTCCATTGAGCCGATACAGATCTGTCCGCTACGGTGTGCAAGCACACTTTTCCTTCTCCTCGTCCGATGCCGAAGAAACGTTTCACCGAAGATTCCTGGCGAAAGGAACGTTGGTTCCAGGCTCTCTGCTATGCCATCGCTTCCTGCGAGACTACGGAGGATGTAGCGGATTTCCTCCGTGATATTGGCACGCTCAGCGAGCTGCAGGCCTGGAGTGAGCGGTTTGAGGTTGCAAAGCAGCTCTCCCAGGGGCGTACGTACAGGGAGATTGCTGCTGATACAGGTGCGAGCACCACGACGGTCACTCGTGTGGCACGTTTCATTGAGAATGGAGAAGGTGGATACAGGAAGGTTTTGAATGTGGTGAGCAAGGGGGAAGAAACACTGTCTCCCACAGAACTTTTGGTACAGCGGAAAATAGACCATCAGCATCGTACGAGAGCTCCCGGTGAGGAGAGGCAAGTCTCGATGCTGAAGAAGTACCTGAAAAAATAACTTCATCCGCCGAGTTTCGCCCCTCCTCACAGAGGGGGGCTTTTCTCTGCCTGTTGGCAGGCGAAATCCGTTCTATGCGGATTCCCGTGTTGGGAGAGCTTGGTCTTTCACATTTCGGAGGAATGTCCGAGGAAAAGGAGTGTGTGCAATGACTGACAGGTATCGTCCGTGTGCGGGAGGGAATATTGGTGCCCGTTACGAAAGAGTAGAGCAAGGTGCAGGACTGCGATATGGCATCATCGAGGTGACGACCCGGTGCCAGCTTCGGTGCCCCGGTTGCTACATGGTCAGGCGTAGTGCCCTGAACAAGGGTGAGATGAGCTTTGAACAGGCGGTTCACATCCTCGATCTTTGCAAAGAGTACCGGGGCGGGCGGGAACTCGAGACGATGGATGTCTTGGGTGGTGAGCCGCTTCTGTGGTCTCATTTGAGGCAGTTCGTTGAGGAGCTGATCCATCGCGACATCTTGCCATGGATCTTCACCAACATGGTGGCGATCACGCCGGAGTTGGCGAGGTGGCTTTTCAACCGACGTGTCAATGTCACCGGAAAACTCAATATCGCAGATCCAAAAGATCCGGTTCAGGCGGCATTGCAGGCGGAGATGATTGGGAGCACGGAGACGATGGCGAATAAGATGATGGGCGCTATCGAGATTTTTCTGGAAGCTGGGTATGGAGGGTGGGAAACACAGGGTGATTCTTTCCGGCTGGTGTTCAAGCTTCAGAACCTGGTCAGGAAGAAGAACATCTCCTTTGTCCCAGGATACATGCAGTACTGCTATTTGCGCGGGATCGGTATCGATCTAGAGCTCATGGGAAGCGGTGAAGCGGTTGGAGACGAGTACTTCCGCGTTGCCCCCATGGCCGAGGAGTTGGCAGAAATGGTGCGTTCCATCGTTTCTGCAAGGGGAAGGTACAGCGGTCGACTGTGTAGAGTGGCTCCGCAGTTTTACGACACCGAATCAAAACTGCTAATGCCTCATGTCTTCGGCTCGTGTCCCTTTTACGACAAGGGCTTGTACTTCGCCGTAGATGGACACATTCGCGCGTGCAGCAACAGTACGGTTGTCCTCGCGCACGTCACGGACGAGGATCCCATCCGCGAAGCGTACGAGTCTCCACTGATCTGCAGACGGAAAGCCCTCACAAAGGATCGTGTGGGCGAGCCGTGTCACTCGTGCGATCGGTGGGAGAAGTGCCGTGGCGGTTGTCGTGCCACAGTTGAGGGCATGGGCGATCCTTTTGGGGGATATACGCTCTGCCCTCTTCCGATTCTTCGCGGTTCCTCCGAATAAACCAGAGGGGTCTCAGCTGAATAGCTGAGACCCCACCCTTAAGCACATTCTATGATGGATCCGGAAATCTTGCTATCGGCTCAGGATAAGTTCAGAGAACTCTCTGAGAAATTTGACGGGTTCATTTCTGTCATTCTCGATAACTGGCGCGGTTACCGCTTCATCTACAATGTGGAGATGACTGCATGCTGCAGGTACGGTTGCGTACGTTGCCCCCTTGCTGTTCTTCTGAAGGATGAGAAAGACGGAGCTTTCACAGCGAGGCTTCTGCCTGCGGGCAAGAGGGACAAGAGATTGTTTGGGCCTCAGAATTTTCTGAACTGCAAAAGCATCAGCCAGTATCAAAATTGCTATACGGATTTTCTCGTGGAGAGATGCTTCACGAGGGAAGAGATATTCGGTGAATTGGATTTGGTAAAAAACATGCAGATCATCTATTCCAGATTTGGTGCTGAGAAAAACAAGGAAACAGCATTCAGGCAGGGGGTCGTTCGCAATGCCATTGCTCTTTCAGGAGTGCGCAAGGCAGAACTCATCCAGGAATATGTCAGACTGAACCCCGGTTTCTTTGGTTCTCACTGAGTTGTTTTGAAAAAATCTCCCGCTCATTCCACGACGGTCGGATTGTTTTGTGCGACACTATACACAATGTGTGATCATGAGGCTCCCATCCGCCGGTGTCTGGAGCTTGCGGAGCGGGGCCGCGGGCTCGTTGGCACCAATCCTCTCGTAGGTTCTGTGCTTGTGCGGGAGGGAAAGATCATTGCCGAGGGGTGGCATCTTGCCTTCGGGATGGACCATGCAGAGCGCATGTTGATCAAAAACTTTGATCAGATTTTTCAGCAAGAGGATGGGCTCTACGTGAATTTGGAACCATGCTGTCACTATGGGAAAACACCTCCGTGTACCGATCTGATTATTAAAAGCGGCATCAGGAAGGTGGTGTATGGCATGGAAGATCTCAATCCTGAAGTCGCGGGAAAGGGGAGAGAGCAGCTGGTGAAAGCGGGTGTTCGTGTGGAGGGGCCGGTGCTCCCCGAACTTTGCCGGAGGGTGAATAGGGGATACGTTTCTCTCCAGGAGCAGGGGAGACCGTACATCACACTCAAGCGTGCCCAAACGAGGGATGGGAGAAACGCGAATCCTGACGGGTCATCGCTGAAGATCACCTCGAAGGAGCAGGATGTGTGGTCCCACACAGAGCTGAGGGCGGTACACGATGCCATTCTCGTTGGTGTGCAGACAGTGATTGCAGATGATCCGACGCTCACTGTGAGATACATGAACAAAAAATTTGATCATGGATTAAGGCAGCCGCTGCGCCTCATCTTCGATCCGGCACTACGCATTCCTCTTGGAGCGAAGGTGGTGAGCAGCGAACTTGCCCAGGGGACAATCCTCATCGCGAGTACAGATGCTCCGCAGGAGAAAGAAGGGGAATTGCTTGCGCGTGGAGTGCGTATCCTGCGGATTCCCGTGCGTGCGAACGTATTTGATTGGCACAGTCTCTGGGCCATGCTCACCACTCCCCAGGAGGGGTTCTACGGCATAACGAGCATTCTCGTGGAAGGAGGAGCAAAGACCTGGCAGCATTTTAAAGATGAGGGACAGTACGATGAAGAGGTGGTGCTTGTCGGCGTTCTGTAGGCAGCATAAGCCCGTCACATTCCTTGTGACGGGCTTGCCATCTGTTGTTTCTCAGTTGATCCCACCTCCTGTGGGATTGTTCGGCTTACGCCGCTTCGCCGACTCTGGCCAGTACCGGCTCTTGTTCCGCATGGTCAGCGACGGGTTGACCTTTCCCGTCAACGAGCGCGAGCAGCGTGCCCACGCACAGTTGATTCAGGGAGGTGCGTTTGTCGTGAGCAGCATCCTTGAGCTGCCTGTGCAGATCGACTGGCAGCCGAACCGTGATCACACGGTACGGCTTCTTGGAGGGGTGGTCTTGGCTGGCACCTATTACGGTAGCACTGCCCAGGCCAGGTATAACTCGCGCGGGTCCTGCCGCGCACAGTGTCCGGGTGTCCATACTGCGGACCTCCATGGTGAGAGAAGGAACAGATGGCAGAGTCTCCGAGACTTGCCGAATGTTCCTTCAAAGAAAGAAACAACACAGGTCTAGAGACTGTAGCTTGATTCTAGAATAAATAGGGGGTATGTCAACTTTCCTTGCCTTTGATTTTGGGCTGGGAACCTAGGGTGTGATTTTTGTAACGAATGTGCGTCCCCACTCGAAGAAGAGTTTGGCGATGCGTGTGCGCAGAGGCAGGGTGCCTTTCTCCCGGTACTTCCGGATGTTTACGATGAAATTCTGCCCTTTCTGTTTCACTGCAGAGAGCGACTCTGGCCGTCCATCCACTACCAGCCCGAATACCCCCTTTCCACGCGTGCACCGTGGTTCGAAGTGGATGCCCATGGGCAGAGCACCAAAGTACTTCATTGCCTCCGTCACGTGGCTGGTGGTGAGCCGCATCATGCCCTTCCACACGACGTAGGGAGTTCCTCCAGTGTAGATGCAGAAGAGTGGTGTGTTTTGCAGTGTTCCCTTCGTCTTCGTTGTATCCAGCGCAAAGCTCCCCATACGGTCAATGAAGTTCTTGAGGTGTGCAGGAACGCCAAAATTCCACACGGGGCTCGCAAAAACAAGGCCATCTGCCTTCTCTATGAGGTGCTGCAGGTTACGAAAATCTTCCTCATGCCGGAACCCGGGATTGTAGTGTTCCAGGGAGAAGTGATCGATCTGCAGGTCCTTCAGGCGTCGCTTCTCCACTGTCACGTCACCACCCTGTTGCATACCCTCGATGAATGCATCTGCAAGCATGTTGGAGTTGCTCGGCTCGTTGGTACCGGCGACGAGAACGAGAATGTTCATGCGGAATGAGGAAAATTTAGGCTTGAGCTAGTATGGAGAATTATGGTGCGAATGCAATTTTTTGCAGAGGATTGCTGTGATGTGGCGCGCAAATTGTTTCTCTGCGATGGGAACGGGAAAGGAAAACCCTGCGAGTTGACAGGGGAGAGGAAGAAGACGCAATACCTATTGACCCGGACGAGGTGGTTCAATATCTTGTGTGATTGCGGCCCTGTTACCACAACATGGTGTGTCTATCTCTTTCCCATTTACCTTATGACCCCTCCGGTTCCAGCGAAACATACTGCCCCATCCACCTCTGTGTCGACGGCGCAGGCATTTTCCGCACAGAGGAAGGGGCTTTCCATTCCGCGTGTCTTCACGACGCCGGGGAGCGATCCACTGGAGGAGGTGCAGTACGAGAAGCGCAGCAGTCGCATCGCCAATACAGACGGGTCTGTTGTTTTTGAGATGGAGGGGACGGAAATTCCTGTGGGATGGGGACAGGTGGCGACGGACATTATGGTGAGCAAGTACTTTCGGAAGGCAGGAGTGCCGCAGTGTGATGAGAAGGGGGAGCTGCAGCACAATGAGAAGGGGGAAGTGATGACGGGGCCAGAGCGTTCGGTGAAGCAGGTGGTCCGGCGTCTTGCCGGGTGCTGGCGCCACTGGGCACAGGAGTACGGATACTTTGAAACGGCGCAGGATGCGCAGGCATTCGAGGATGAACTGAGCTACATGCTGGTGCACCAGATGGCGGCTCCCAATAGCCCCCAGTGGTTCAACACGGGGCTGAAGTACGCCTACGGCATCAGCGGTCCTTCCCAGGGGCACTTCTACTGCGATCCGCAGACGGGCGAGGTGAAGAAGAGTGAAGATGCCTACACGCATCCCCAGCCTCACGCCTGTTTCATTCAGTCTGTGAAAGACGATATGGTGAACGAGGGAGGCATTATGGATCTCTGGGTGCGCGAGGCACGCCTCTTTAAGTTTGGTTCCGGCACGGGCACGAACTTCAGCAGCCTGCGTGGAGAGGGTGAACCGCTTTCAGGCGGAGGGAAGAGCTCGGGGCTCATGAGCTTCCTCAAAATCGGAGACCGGGCGGCAGGAGCCATCAAGTCCGGCGGGACAACCCGTCGTGCAGCCAAGATGGTCTGTCTTGATCTCGACCATCCCGACATCGAGGAATTCATAGACTGGAAGGCGAACGAAGAGAAGAAAGTGGCAGCTATGGTAGAGGCAGGGTACGACAACGACTTCAACGGCGAGGCGTACCAGACGGTCTCTGGCCAGAATTCCAACAATTCCGTGCGTGTTCCGCACCGGTTCTTTGAGGCAGTGGAGAGCGATGGCGAGTGGCAACTCTACTGGCGCACGGAGAGGTGTGCAGCGGAGAAGGAAGGAAGAGCGCCGCGGTCATGCGAGACACTTAAGGCGCGAGAGATGTGGGACAAGATAGGTTACGCAGCCTGGGCATGTGCGGATCCGGGGGTTCAGTACGACACCACCATCAATGACTGGCATACCTGCCCCGTAGACGGACGCATCAACGCGAGTAACCCCTGCAGCGAATATATGTTTCTGGATAATACCGCATGCAATCTCGCCTCCATCAATCTTCTCAAGTTTTACGATGAAGAGCTGAGGACATTTGAGGTGGAGCGGTTCAGGCATGCTGTGCGCCTATGGACGATCGTGCTCGAGATCTCTGTGCTCATGGCGCAGTTCCCCAGTGAGGAGATTGCACGCCTGAGTTACCTGTTCCGCACCCTGGGGCTGGGGTTTGCGAACATCGGGGCTATGTTCATGCGCATGGGCATTCCCTACCACTCCGAGAAGGCGCAGGCAATCTGCGGGGCCATCACTGCTATCATGAACGGCGAGTCCTACGCCGCTTCAGCGGAGATGGCGAAGCATCTTGGCGCCTTCTCCGGCTTTGAGCGCAACAGGGAGCACATGCTCCGTGTGATCCGCAATCACCGCCGTGCTGTCTATGATGCGCCGAGAGCGGAATACGAGCACCTGCACATCAAGCCGGTTGGTATCAACCAGAATCTTTGTCCGGCCTATCTTCTTGTCGCTGCAAAAGAGTGTTGGGATCGGGCTCTGGCATTGGGTGAGCAGTATGGCTATCGCAACGCGCAGGCAACAGTCATCGCTCCCACCGGCACCATCGGGCTTCTCATGGATTGCGATACTACGGGTGTGGAGCCGGATTTTGCTCTTGTGAAATTCCGGAAACTCTCAGGAGGGGGCTACATGAAGATTGCGAACCAGTCTGTTGCTCCTGCACTCAAGGCTCTCGGGTACAATGAGGTGCAGGTCGGTGACATCATTCGTTATCTCATGGGGACTCTGAGTCTTGAGGGTGCACCCCACATCAACCGTGAGAGCCTGCGTGAGAAGGGTTTCACCTTCAAAGACATTGCCAATATCGAGAAGAATCTCCCTCAGGTTTTTGAGTTGCAGTTTTCCTTCAACAAATGGATCCTCGGGGAGGAGACCATGAAACGCCTGGGGTTTACGGAGGAGCAGATAGCTACTTCTGGTTTCGATATACTCGCGGCACTCGGTTTTACCAAGGAGCAGATTGAAGAGGCCAATCTTGTCATCTGCGGGCACATGACGGTGGAGGGCGCACCGCATCTCCGGCAGGAACACCTGCCGGTGTTCGATTGTGCCAGTAAGTGTGGGAAGACCGGGAAGCGCTACATTGCCCCAGAGGGGCACATCCGCATGATGGCGGCGGCTCAGCCGTTCATCTCCGGTGCCATTTCCAAGACCATCAATCTCCCGAACGAGGCGACAGTGGAGGACATCAAAAACGCGTACTTCCTCAGTTGGAAGCTTGGTCTTAAGGCCAACGCCCTCTATCGTGATGGTTGCAAGCTCAGCCAGCCTTTGAGCAGCAAATCCGACAGGAAGGAGAAGAAGAAATCACCGGAAGTGAAGATTGAAAAGGAAATAGTGGAGCAGGTGATTATTAAAGAAGTCTCCCGGCGCAGGAAACTCCCGGATGAACGTATGTCCATCACGCATAAGTTTTCCGTTGCAAGTCATGAGGGGTACCTGCATGTTGGGCTGTACGAAAATGGCAAGCCTGGAGAAATTTTCATCAAAATGAGCAAAGAAGGCTCCACGCTTTCCGGTGTGATGGATACGCTCGCGCTCAGTCTCTCCATGAATTTGCAGTACGGCGTGCCGCTGGAAGTGCTCTGCCAGAAGCTCGTCCACACGCGTTTCGAACCCATGGGTATGACGATGAACAAGGAAATTCCCATGGTGAAGAGTCTCATGGATTACCTGGGCAGGTGGCTTGCTCTCAAGTTCCTCTCCAAGGAGAAGGCCATGCTCTTCCATAACAAAGATCTGGTGGAGAGGGCGTACAGCGAAGGGACCAAGAGCAAAGATGCCTTTGCCATGCGCTTGCCGGTGGTAGATGAAGGAGCGGAAGTACCGCAGGAGATGCGCTCTAAGCTCAAGGGGGGAGTGTGGGAGGGGACACCGGCACTGGAGGTGATACAGCCGGGCATTGCATCTTCTGATCTAGATGCAGCAAGGCAGCAGGGGTACACGGGTTCTCTCTGCGGAAGCTGCGGGAGCACAAAAATGAAGCGCAACGGGGCGTGCGAGATCTGTCTCGACTGCGGTGCGACCAGCGGTTGCAGTTGAGGTTTTTTCCTGCAAACGGAGGAGCGGACGCCTGTCTGCTCCTTTTGTTCTGGCTCCAAATCGCTACACTGGGACTATGGATTGGTTCGACAGACTTCCCTCGCGCGAGAAAGAGCGTCTTCGCAAGCGGTTGCGGAGTCCCGGGGAGTACGAGAGGCTCCGGGAGCGTGTGAAGGGTCCGGAAGATTTGGAGCGTGAAATGGAGAAGAACGAACTCCTTGCAGAACTCAAATTCGCACTGGAGACGGAACCGAAGATACAAGAAGAGCTCAGGAAAGAGATTGAGAAGGATCTCCGGGAACAAGGGGCTGAGCAGATACTCGAGGCGGGAAATCTCACCCCCAAAGTGCAGGACGCTTTGGCATCAGGAGCGTTCACTGTCGGCATCGATGTGAATCCCAGTTCGGGGAATGAGCAGATTGTCCTGCAGCCCGAAGGGAATGTCGCAGAGAAAATTCCGTTGCAGAAATCAGTGAGTGAGCAGTACACAGCGGGATTCATGAGTGCCGGAAGTTCCGAGGTCTAGCTTATTAGCTTCTTTAGCTGCATTAGGAAGGTACAAAGGAATCAAATTCAAAGTTCAAATCCCTAATGAAGCTAACGAAGCTATAAACCTAACAAGCTTTTTACAGGGAGATGAAAAGCATGCCGAAGGCGCAGACCATCAGGAAGACTCGCATGGGCGGCTATCCTACGGCTGTCTATGGATGTTTTTCAAGAGTGAAATCGTAAAGAGCCCTTGCACAAAAGAAAAAAGATGAACAAAATTATGTTTCATCCTTCAGGGTTTTTTCACCCGACTCCGCAGGAGGCCACGGGCGTAAGCCCGTGGAGGAATGCGGGTGAAGCCGCGAAGCCCGAAGGGCGAAGTGGCCTCCCGCTACGCCGGGTTCCGCCGCCGCCTTGCGGTGGCGCATCAAAGAGATGCCACGGCCGTAAGGCCGTGGAGCTTCACTGAGAAGGGCGAGGTTATCGTCCGGGGCAGCCGTATTTGGCAGTTCTTTCTTGCACTGCAGGCAGCGATGTACAACCATCCAACCTTTTCCTGAACGGTGTGTGAGCCCAACCGGCTCCATCATTCCGCCACAATCCGATGCGCGGTCACCCGGTCCCTCCCTGTCCACATGCTTGGAGTACAGGCAGTGCGGGCAGTGGTTGCGGTACGAACCGTTCTTCAGTGGTTCCACCTCCGCACCGCAGTGCTCGCAGGTGAACCGTTCCTGGCGTGCGATGAACGTCATGCGACTTTTACGGATGTCTCTCCGTCATGAGTCTCCGGCGGGGGGTCGAACAGGTGATCATCTGCCTGAGCATAGGCTCTGTCTGCAGGGGTATCTGCAGGAGCAAATTCCGGTTCGTCATCCGGATCAAGCAGTCCCAAAAGGGCATCTGTGCGTCTGATCATCTCCTGTGCTATTTCTGCTTCTGTTGCGTAGTCAGGTTGGAGAGTGACAGATCCATCACCATCCGTAACGGATAGTTGCTTGCCGAAGTTCCGTGTGCCTTTGTGCCGTGAATTGCGCAGCGCAAAGACAAGTTCTCCGGGGGAAGCGCCGATTTCTGCCAAGGCCAATATTCTTTTCAGCTCGCCGTGGCGGTCTCCTTCTCTGAAGGAAGGCCGGGGACCCGGGCGGAGCGAATGCATTCTTGCGACAATGAGGGTCCTGATTGCCTGGAGAGCCAGGGAGGTGTGGTTGATTTTGGCTGCTTCTACAGGTGTTTCTCCTTTTTCGGCTCTTTCCACAGATTGTCCATTTCCTCCTGCCGTTTCGGTCAGGTGCCGGGGGGCACGTGCGACTGCAGTTTCATCTCCTCTTACGCCAGTACGCAGGTTGGCCCATTCTGGGCTCCTGTAGGAGACCAGTGGTTTCTGAGCCGGTTCTGGTGTAACTTCAATGCTCATGGTGAGATTTATAGTACATTTATAGGAAAAAGCAAGTTTTCCTCTGCGATTACACATTGAACTTAAAATACATCACGTCGCCGTCCTGCACCACGTACTCCTTGCCCTCGCTCCGCATCTTTCCGGCTACCTTGGCGCTCTGTTCCCCTCCGAGTGAGACGTAGTCCGCGTACGCGATGGTTTCGGCGCGGATGAACCCTTTCTGGAAATCGGTATGGATCACGCCTGCCGCTTCCGGGGCGCTGGCACCCCGGAGCACGTTCCACGCGCGCACCTCCTTCGGGCCTGCAGTGAAGTACGTGATGTATCCGAGAGCGGCGTACGCTGCCTGGATGAGCTGGTCGAGCCCGGATGATTCCACACCCATCTCTCTGAGCATTTCCGTCGCTTCCTCCAGAGAGAGGTCCTGGAGGTCTTCCTCAATTTTCGCCGATACCATGATGATCTGCGCATCCGGAGGGAGACCAAGAGATGTACGTTGCTTCGCCTCATTTGCAGACTGTAATGCCTTCTCCGCAATGTTCAGTGCGTAGATGATCGGCTTATTTGTGAGGAGATTGAACTGCCTGGAGAGCTTCTTTTCCTCAGAGGTCATTTCCACTGTCTGTGCCATCTTTCCTGTGTCCAGTGCTTCCTTCATGCGCCGGAGGAGAGCGAACTCCTTCTGCTTCTCCTTGTCTCCGCTGCGCGCGGCTCCTTCCACTTTGTCGATACGTTTCACGATCGATTCCAGGTCTGCGAGAATGAGTTCTGTTTCGATGGTCTCGCAGTCGCGCTTGGGATCTATAGTCCCTTCAACGTGCGTGATATTGGTGTCCTCAAACTCCCGCACCACGTGGCAGAGGGCATCGACTTCCCGGATGGCATGGAGGAACTGGTTGCCGAGGCCTTCTCCTTTGCTGGCTCCTTTCACCAGTCCTGCGATATCGACGAATTCGATGGCAGCGGGGATCACTTTCTGCGGCTTCACCATCTCGGTGAGTGTCTGAAGGCGCGTGTCCGGCACTTCCACTATGCCGACGTTCGGTTCGATTGTGCAGAAGGGATAATTGGCAGACTGAGCTCCTTTGCTGCGCGTCAGCGCGTTGAAAAGCGTCGATTTCCCGACGTTCGGAAGGCCGATGATGCCTATTTGAAGAGCCATAACGTATCAGTCGCTTGAGAGGAATGGAGAGGGGAGGCCGACTTGCCCACCGAAGTCCCCGCGGATGCGGGGCGAAGGTAGGTGATGCCTATTTGGAGTGCCACTTCGCAGATTATACGGAATCCTGAGCGGACTGCTCGGTGGAAGGAAGGATTTTATACACGATAATGCGGTCGCTCATGCCAACATGCTCGAGGGATTTGTTCTGGTTGAGTGTTTCGATCATGTTCCTGCGTTTTTCCGCTCTCCAGAGAGCAAGGTAGTCAGAAGGGATGTGTTGAATCAGCTCCGTGAGCCAGACATTCCAGTCCGTTTCTTCAGATGGATTTCGTACTGCAGCGAAGAAGCGAATGGAATCCGGATCGGAGAGGTAGTCGTACGAGGGGTCCATTCCGCGCGCATAGAGGAGATCCGGTCGTGCGCTGAAGAGGGAAGGAAAGAGATCCCAGTCCACATTCAGCACGCGTGATTTCTCTGGAATGTTCTTCAGCGGATCTGTGAAGTGGCTGAGCGCGTTTTCTGCATTGACTGTGGAGAAACTATAGAAGGTCTTAGCGGTGTTCACGGTGAGCACGAGGAGGAGCACTCCCAGTGTGTATTTTCTGAGCAGCGCCCATCGGGGCAGGAGAACATGTGCTGTTTCTTTGGCAATGGGTGGGTACAGGCTCAGTACCTGTGCGAGGAGAATGAGGAGGAGCGGCCAGAGGAAGTCGAGCATGCGCACCCAGAGGAGCATGCCGAGTGTCATCACCAGAACAATGCTGGCTGTCAGACTGAGTCCTCGCCTGTGCATTTCCTTCCAGGAGGCGCGGCGTGTGTACCACAGATGATATGCGAAGAGGAGGCAGGCACCGAGGAGTGTGAGAACAGCTGCCATGCGCCCTATACCCGAATGCATCTCTGTGCCCGTATCGAGCTCAGTGAGGAAAGGTACTCTGAGGAAGATGGTGAAAACATAATGGACAAAATTGCTTGTCTGGGGATGGAGGAGAAGACCAATCACGAGGCCGGAGAGTGCGCTGAGGAATGTGAGCATGGCTGTGCGTTTTCTTGAGAGTGAGAGGAGCCAGAGAGATCCCAGAAGGCAGATGAATAACGGGAACACGAAGAGGTGCGAGAGGAGTGTTGCTATGGTCATGAGTACCAGGAGAAGCAATGGTTGTTTATGGAGGACGGTGAGCAGCGTGAGCGTGGTGAGGGCGACCATCAGGAAGAGCGGACGGCCGACGAGGAGGCGGAACGTAAATTGCACGTGTCCGAGGAGGAGGAGTGCGATAAGAATGCTCTGGGAAGCGGGGGAGAGGCGGAGGGTTCTGAGGAAGAGAAGGAAGGTGATGCCTACCGCACCAATGAGCAGCAGGATCAGCATGTCCTCCGCAATCGCGATATCCAGAGTGCCGAGAGGCATGAGCAGCACGTGCGTGAGGAACCACGGATCAGAGGACCGTGTGCTGAAGTATCCTGAGTACAGAACATCGCCCCAGCCTCCGAACGAGTTCCCTTCCTGCAGGAGACGGGCGAGAGTGAGGTGCCGTATGCCATCTCCGAGGGACGTAGGATGTGCGAGACTGCTCAGGAACGTTCCGAAGAGGAGGAGGCATCCGCAGAGGGTGAGAGTGGGCAGGTATGTGAGAACAGGCCGTTTGAGAGGGCAAAACATGCCTGCATCGTAAGTGTTTCACCATGCCTCGTCGATAGGAGCTCAAAAGTGCCATGAATTGACGATTTGCAATGGGATTTGGCACAGGAGAGATCCTAAGAGTGCTTGACAAAAAAGCGAAAAATCATTAGATTAGCTCCCTTGTATGCAGTATAAAAGGCTACTCCTTCTGCTGGCGGCAGTGTTACTCGTGGGCTTCGGAACACGGGCATTCGCTGCTGGTTTCCCCGATACTGACCAGACGCTCTACAGCGACGCATTTGTGTACCTCTCGGGGAAGGGGATACTCCGGGGGTACAGTGATGGACTCGCGAGACCCCAGAAGTTTCTTAACAGGGCAGAGGCGATCAAAGTACTCATGATCACCCAGGAGAAGTATGCGCAGCGTGTTCTGTGGTACCAGGAGAACATGCCGCCGTTACCTCTCTTTTCCGATGTACAGCAGAGTCAGTGGTTTGCCCCGTTTGTGGAGGCTGCGTTCGAAGCAGAAGTGGTGAAAGGGTATCCGGAGGGAACCCTGCGGCCGGGGCAGTTGCTCACGGTGGAGGAAGCGGTGGTTCTTCTCTCGCGGTCATTCGGGGAAGCGGGAGAAACAGAATTCGCGAGACTTTCTGCTGCCATTCAGAACTTTCCCGGGCAGTGGTACACGTCCTCGATCAACGCTGCAATTCTGCGCAATGCGGTGTTGCAGGAGCAGCAGTCCCTGCGGCTTGGTCAGCCGATTACGCGCGGCCAGTTCTTCGAGATGGTCTACCGTATGATGTATGTTCGCGAGGCGGGTGTTCTTGTTTTCAACGATGGAAGAACTGTGTCCCAGGGAACCCAGAGCCAGGGGGCGAGTTCCTCGCGCTCAATCAGCCTCCCGCAGCCGCAGACTATTCAGGTCATCAATCAGCCCCAACCGACCGTACAGGCGGGCACGCTTCCGTATGCGTCAGAGAAGTATTTTGCCATTACTATGCCGAGTCTCGGGGTTACGGACCTCACCATCACACATCCCATAGATCCGCTTTCTTCTCAGGGTGTTCTCGCTGCGCTCAAAGACGGCGTGGGGCACCTCTTTAGCTATCCCGGTGCGGGTGGCAAGATCATGATCTATGGTCACTCCAGTGGGTATCCGTGGGATGTCTCGAAGTACACCAAGATATTCCGCAAGGTGAATCAGCTCAAAGCCGGGGACAGGATTTACGTGACGTACGAGGGGAAGCTGCACACCTACGAAGTAACCTACGAGGAAACAATCGATGCGAAAGATACAGATCCTTTCAATGACGATGGTGAAGGGGAGGAGCTCATTCTCTACACCTGCTGGCCGCCGGATTCCATCGCGCAGCGCTATCTTGTGCATGCGAAACCGATAGAGACAGTTGCTCTGAGGTAAGAATAATAGGGAATTGAGTAATAGGCCCCACACATAGGGCCTCATTATCCTAGTACTCTATTCCCTATTACTCTCTCTTATGATCTACCCGATTCTCCTCATTATCTCCCTATCCACGAAGTCTTTCGCGCGGCCGTACGTCAGGCGGGAGAGCTGTTTGAACGCCTCGGCTGCCTGCTCGTCTTTGGGGTACGTTTTGTCGAGCCAGGGGCGTGGTACCTCTATGGAGAACGGTCTGGAAGGTTGGCCCTCCACGCTCAGTTTCATGGCTCCTTTGAAAGCATCGATGTTAATGAGGTCCTGTTCGGAGAAGACCGGAGCCATTTCCTTCGCACATACTTCGGCGTCCTGCGGACCGATCTTGTAGAACATCATCGTGCCCACATTGCCGAAGACTGCGCCCTTCAGGCTGATATTGCCGGAGATCTTGCTCTCTTTTTCCAGCTGATCGATGTACTGGTGGGCGAGGATGAGGCCAAGGCGGTACTTGCGGGCTTCGGAGAGAATGGACTCAATGGAAGGGGTTACGAAGTTCTGGAACTCGTCGATGTAGAGGTAGAAGTCGCGGCGCTGCTCATTTGTCTGCCGCTGTCTGCGCATGGCTGCGACCTGTATTTTACTCACGATGATCAAACCGAGGAGCTGGGCGTTGATATCTCCAACAAGTCCTTTACTCAGGTTCATGAGCAGGATCTTGCCCTCATTCATACACTTGGAGATATCGAAGGCACTGCGTGTTTGCCCCACGATGTTCCGGATGAGCGTATTGGTGTAGAACTGGCCGAACTTCGCTGCGAAGTAGGGGATCATTTCCTGCTTCTCACGCTGTCCGGTCTGGACCATCTGTTTTTCCCAGAATGCGCGGACAATGGGGTTTTTCACTTTCGATACTTTGTACCGCTGCCACTCTTCGTCCGTGAAGAGTTTCACGAGGTCGGTGATGGCGCCGCCTTCATCCTCATCATCCATGAGTGTCAGACACCCGTTGCGGAAGTAGTCCTGGATACGCGGACCGAAAATTTCTTCCCCGAACATCTTCACCATCATGTTCATGGCATCGAGTGCGACAAGGTCTTTCTCTTCCGGAGTCTCCGCCTCCAGCAGGTTGAGTCCCATGGGTCTTTCCGTGTCTGCGGGATTGAAATACACCACGTCGTCGGCGCGTTCGCGCGGAATGTACGGCAGCAGATCCTCAATGAGTGACCCGTGCGGATCCACCACACAGCAGCCAATATTGTTATGGAAGTCCTGGCGTGCCATGAGCTGGATGATCGAAGATTTCCCCGTGCCGGTCTGCCCTATGATGTAGAAATGCCTGAAGCGGTCTTCGTTGCCCATGTATATCTTGCGTTTCTCTCCCCGGTAGGTGTTTGTTCCAAGGAACAAGCCCTCTGTTGGTATGTTCTTGGGTGCTGGTGCCACCTTGAAGTTCTGCCATTTAATGGTTTCTACTTTGTTGTACTTGATGTTGGGGAAGTGGAAGAAACTTGTGAGCTCAGGGGCTCCCAGGAGCATCACGGGGCTTGTGATACCCGCAGGAATGCCCAGTCGGGGGGAACGCCGGATGAATCTGATGGTGGTGTTTCTCTTGCTGGAGAGCTTCGATCTCCTGAGGCGGTTCCCGCGTATGTCGCTGAATTGCGTGAATGCGGCACAGACTTCCTGGAGGAGGTTCTGTGCACGGAGGAGAGTATCTGCGGAGGTGACGACACGGACCATTGCTGTGAAACCGGGGCTGCTTGCCTTCTCATCCACAGTTTTACTGTATTCCTCTACCATCTGAGACACGCGCTCGCCCGTTGCTTTGCTCTCAGATTGCAGATCTACCACATCATCTCCTGTGGTGAGGAGACTGAAGCCGGTGCTGAGCCAGGAAATGGGATTCCACCATCTGAGCCCTTTTTTCTTCTTGGGATTCAAAAGGTTCTGGGCTTCTTTCTGCAGTTTTTTCTGCCAGCCGGATTTGGCTGGGCGGAGGACGAACTGCACGGCGGCCCCCTCAGTTTCTTTCAGCTTCGAGAAGGCGTTTGTCATGGTGCTCAGAGGATCACTCTTAAGCTGCTGATATGTTTTGAATATTTTCGTGAATGGTCCTCGCGGGATGAGTGTCCGTGCCGCAACGATGGATTTGTCTGTGAAAATGTTGTAGTCCTCCACTTCGTCGATGATGGTATCGGGATAGAAGGAGGTGATTTGTTTTTCTATCAAGTGGACAATGGCCCGCGGGCAGACGACGAAAAAGAGGATTTCGCCTTGCAGTGCAGCATACTCAAAGGAGATGAAGGGTTGCCCCCTCCACCACCGCCTTGCAGTTCCGTGGTACAGACTGTGGAGCGATTGGTAGAAGTGATCCATGACCCCCAGCACCTCACGGAAGTCCTGGCCGGAGGAGTAGCGTTCGGATTCCGTTTCTTTCTCTTCTTTGCTTTCCTTTTTCGGGACAAGAATCTGGAGGAAGACGAGGTCGCGTTCACGGCGGAAATCCGCGAGAAGCCGGCACAGCCACAGCACGACATGCACGCCGATGAAGACAGATGCAGCAGAGCCGAGGCCCAGGAATAGCTGGTTCAAGGTGGGCATATCTTACCATTCTATCATGAAAAATGCGCCAGAGATAGCTGGCAGCTTTCAGCTTTATTAGCTTCTTTAGCTTCATTAGCACTGTTAGTGAGTCCCAAAATCGCAAATCCAAAGTCCAAATCCCTAATGAAGCTAATGCAGCTATAAACCTAACGAGCTAGAGAAGCTACTAAGCTGCCGAAGCTATCTACTGCTCACTTATTCCAGTACCGTCTCGCTTTCATGAGATCATCCACCATTTCGAGGAGCTTGCGCATGGTCATTTGGCTCTTGATGAAGTAATCGTCTGCCCCCAGCTCCTCTCCGCGGGCTCTGTTCTTGTCGTCGCCGAAGTTTGTGAGCAGAATGATGGGGAACGTTCGCTCTTCCTTGGGGAATTTCTCCAGTACGGAAAATCCATCCATGACAGGCATGTTGATGTCCAAGAGGAGGAGATCTGGCGTTTCCTGCTCTATGGCGGTGAGTGTTTCTTCGCCGTTATTCGCTGTGTGGATTTTGTATCCCGCAATGGAGAACTTCTTCACGTAGACTTCCCGCAGTACAGGGTCGTCCTCAGCGACAAGGATGTATCCTTTTTCCAATTCTTGCTATTATTATAGCACAAATATCTGTTTGGGTAAATACGGCATCCTGCGCAAGCCAAAGCCCGGAATTATAGTTTTAGAAACAAAAAATGGCTTCGTTGAGCTGCATATGCTTCCGTAGGATTCCTTTCTCTACCGCAGGATCTTTTCTACCAGGGAGACGAGTGCTTTGATCGTCATGTCCTTTTTTACGAGGAAGTGTCGCACTCCCAGCTTCTCCCCTCGTTCTCTGTTTTTCTCATCGCCGAAATTAGTGAGAAATATGACTTCGAAAGGCCGGTCTTCCAACGGATATTTCTCCAGAACGCCGAATCCGTCGATGACTGGCATATTGATGTCGAGCACGAGCAAATCGGGGGATTCTTCTTCTATGGCGGCGATAGTTTTTTCCCCATCCTCAGCAGTCCGAATGCGGTAGCCCGCAAGGGAAAATTTCTTCTTGTAGAGATCCCGCAGGAGAGGGTCGTCCTCCGCGATGAGGATTGAGTGGGCTGCCACAAGGGGGAATGGTAGAGTGCACCATTCTTTAAAGTAAAGAGTTCCCACAGGGCAGAGAGGTCTGCAAAGATGGATGCAGCTCTCCATCTAGATCGAAAGTCCTACTCTACGGCAATGCGGACATAGCGGGAAATTGTTGCACCGTTGAGATATTGGGTGACTGTCTTTCCCGGGTCTTTGACGAATGCCTGTGTGGTGAGTGCGTTCTCTTCACGGAATTTCTTCTCTTTTCCGATCATTATTTTCTCCAGTATCGCCTCTGGTTTTCCTTCTTTAGAGAGCTGCTCTTTCCAGATCTCCTTCTCTTTCACGATGTCTCCTGCCGGAACATCTTGCGGTGTGACATAGCGCGGGTTCATTGCTGCTGCATGCATGGCCACGTCCTTGGCAATTTCCGCGGTACCTCCTTCGAGTGCTACGATCACGCCAATCTTTCCATTCGTGTGCACGTAGCGTCCGAGGACGGAGCTTTCTATGCGGTGGAGTGCACCGAGTGAAATGTTCTCGCCGAGCTTCTGGACTGCCTCCGGGACTTTCGTTTCCGCAAGCTTCTTCGCAGCTGCCTCGCCATCAGCCAGGAGTGTGCTGACCAATGCTTCTCCAAGCGCAAGGAAATTGTCATCCCGTGCCACGAAGTCCGTCTCGCATTTCACATACACAAGTGCGGCGGTGCCACTTTTTTCTTTCCCGAAGATCAGTCCTTCGGACTGATCCCGCGCCGCCTTCTTGGCGGCCAGCGCTATCCCGCGCTTGCGGAGCAGTTCTATGGCTTTCTCCTCATCGCCCGCCGCATCTTCCAGTGCTTTCTTGCATTCGAGAATGGAGACGCCAGTACGGCTGCGGAGGGAGGAAATCGCAGAAGTCGAAATGTGAGACATGGTGAGAAGAGGGAAAGAAATTATTTTGTTGAGGTCAATGTCTCCTTCAGTGTGCCGAGAATGAGGAGAAGAGATTTCACAGCATCATCGTTCGCTGGAATGAATTCGGTGAAATCCGCAGGATTCGCATTACTGTCGCAAATTCCATAGACGGGGATGCTCAGCTTCCGTGCTTCGGCGATTGCCACGGAGTCACGCACTGCATCTATGACGAAGACGGCATCCGGTGTGTGTTTCATGGTCGAGACGCCGGAGAGTGCCGCATCGAGCTTGGCGAGTTTCTTCCTGAGGGAAACCTGCTCTTTCTTTGTGTACTTCTCCACCTCACCGGTGCGGAACGACTCCTGGAGATCGAGGTAGTACTTCAGGCGGTTTTTGATGGTGCTCCAGTTTGTGAGGAGGCCCGGGATCCATTTTTTCGTCACTGTTGGCTGGTGCAGAGTCTCACCCATATCTTCAATCATAGGGATGCTCTGCTGTTTGGTGGAGACGAAGAGGATGGTTTTCCCTTCTGCCTGAAGCTTCTTGAGCGCGTTACATACCTTTTCAAGGTGCTTGCGCGTCTGTTCGAGATCGAAGATGTGGATATCTTTACGGCTCCCGTAGAGGTACGGTGCCATACGGGGGTTCCATTTGCTCGTGGGATGTCCGAGATGGCACGCGGCATCGATAAGTTCCTTTTCGGTTGGAATTGCCATGGGGCAGGAGGGAAGAGAGTAGAGGCTCAGCGCACTGTCGATGGAATATCGATCCTTAGCTGCCTTCCGGCGTCTATTCGCCTTGATGCGGAGGATTTCCCGTGTGTTCGGGATCAGGACCGCAGCGATCGGCCGGAAGTGGTGGAGCAGTTATACTGAACCCTTTCTGCTTCTGCAAGGAAAATCCGTTCTTTGATTCAGACGGAAATTTGGGAAAAGCTGTGCAAACTTTTTGTACATAAATTAACCACGCAACAGAAGTGCCGTGTGCCTAGTGACATCTCATTGCGGGTGCGTACTATACGCGCTCCTTCCCTCTCCATTCATGGTGAGTTTCTCTTCATCAGAGGACGTGCGCATGCAGCAGATCAGGGGGAAAATTACCGGTTTGGAAGGGGATTTGGAGCATCTCTTCGGGTACGTGGACAGTTTGCCGGGGGCCGAGCAGAGGGAGGCCCGGGCCGCGCTGCGGAGAGCATTTGAGATGGGTCGTTCCATCAGCGATCTCGACCGTGTACCCGCCACTCCACCCATAGGGGAGAATGAGGTGTTGCTCCTCGGTCCTGCGCTGCGCCACCACGTCATGCAGATGCGGCAGGTCTATGGGGATATTGATGACGTTCGGCAGATGATCGAGAGCATGTTTGGTGATGTGTCGCTCAACCATTTTCATTCCATGCTCCGGAAGGAAGGGAAGAACAACACAGACACCGCCAGCACAGAATTTGATGTTGCTGTGTAGAGGGTGGCCGCTTGGCGCAAGGACTGTTTCAGGGAAAGAATAAGAGAGTAAGAGGAATGAGGAAAGCATCTTAATCCAAAAGAATTCAGGAACCTCATCCCTCTTATTCTTTTACTCCCATCCTCTCAAGATCTCCAATACTCAGCGATCTTCTCGCGCACTTTCCCGAGCGGCACACGGTCCTGCTCCAGCGAGTCTCGGTACCGGATGGTGACGGTATCTTGTTCCCCCTGCTTCGCGTCTTCGCCAATGGTGCCAAAGTCGATGGTGATGCAGAGTGGTGTTCCTATTTCATCCTGCCTGCGGTACCGCTTGCCGATGGAGCCGGTGATATCAAAATCTACGGCGAGGGTCGTTTCACTGAGGAGTGACTTGTGCAGTTCTTTTGCTTTCTCTATCAGAGTATCTTTCTTGCTGAGAGGGAGAACGGCTACATCGACCGGCGCAAGACGTTTGTCAAATTTCATCACTGTGCGCACTTCTCCGTTGGGGAGCTCCTCCTCGGTGTAGGCGTTGAGCAGGAAGGTGAGCACTGTCCGGTCACAGCCGAAGCTTGGCTCTATTACGTGTGGAATGAGTTTCTTTCCCGGGTCATCCGGGTCGGTGTACTTCAGATCTTCACCCGAGAATTTCTCGTGCTGGGTGAGATCGAAGTCCCCGCGGTTGGCGAGTCCGAAGAGTTCGCCCCATCCCCAGGGGAACTGGTATTCAATATCCACCGTTTTGGAGCTGTAGTGCGAGAGCTCCTTCTCACCATGCTCGCGCACACGGAGGCGTTTCTCTGCTATCCCGAGATCCAGGTACCATTCCCACACGACTTTGCGCCATTCCTCAAACGCGCTCTCCGCATCCTTCGGTTCCACGAAATACTCGATTTCCATCTGTTCGAATTCACGCGTGCGGAAGGTGAAGTTGCCGGGGGTGATTTCGTTGCGGAACGCTTTGCCGATCTGGCCGATGCCGAAGGGCAGACGGAGGCGCTGTGTCTGCACGACATTGCGGAAATTCACGAAGATGCCCTGGGCGGTCTCCGGGCGCAGGAAGAGTCTGTTTGTGTCGTCCTTCACCGCACCCTGCCGGGTTTCGAACATGAGGTTGAACTGCTTGGCTTCGGTCCAGTCCCGCTTGCCACAGTTGGGGCAGTGTACCTCCTCGGCGTCGAGCATGGATTTCACCTGATCCAGTTTTAAGATGGCTGCAGCTTCCACTCCGAGTTTCTCTTCCAGAAGCTTGTCTCCCCGGAAGCGTTCCTTACAGCCCTTGCAGTCCACGAGGGGGTCGTTGAATGAAGTGACGTGCCCGCTCGCTTCCCAGACCTTCGGGTTCATGAGAATGGCGCTGTCGAGTCCTACGATATCTGCTCGGCCTCGTACGAATGCATTCCACCATTCACGCTTCACGCGGTTCTTGAGCTCTGTGCCGAGGGGGCCGTAGTCCCATGTACTGGCGAGTCCCCCGTAGATTTCTGATCCCGGGAAGATGAAGCCTCTGCGTTTACAGAGGGAAACGACCTGGTCGAGGGAGTCCGCTGGCATACGTGGGCCTACGGTAGCAGCCAATGCTTCTGAGCGCTATATGCTACAAAAGCAGATATTCAAATATAAGTCAAAATATGTTATAATAATACAACAGACATACTCCCATGGCTGTATCCGCGCAAAAGCATTTGGCCGGACTGCTCGCAGGCATTCTGACGGCATTCTTGCCTGTCTGCGCATTTGCACAGGAAGCCAGCCAGGTACTTGAGAAGGGGAATGCCATTTCGACAGGGGTCTCCTTCCTTGGGTTTCTGGTGGTGAGCCTCATCTTCAGCCGCCTCTGGATTGGCATTGTGAACGTATCGTTCATCCATGAGGAATCCATAGGATCCATAGAGGAGCGGCAGCCGTACATTCCGTCGCCCAAGGTTATCGGAGGGACGCTCATCGGGACGTTTGTTCTTTTTCTTCTCGCTCTCAAAGGTTTGCGGCATGTATTTCCTCTGTGGGAGGGGCACCCGGGTGCACTCGCGCTCGGTGTGCTTTTCGCGATGCTTGGAGGAGCCGTACTCGCTGCAGAACAGCGCTGGCGTCGCTCGCGTGAGTACGTGTTTGCCGGCATGATCGGGACGGCGATTGGCATTGTGCTCATCGGTTTTCAGCAGTCGCTCTTCCAGGGCGATGCTGTGCACGACCCGTACTTCATGGCATTGTCTGTGCTTTGCATCGCACTTGCTTGGAGTTGCCTCTTTGGGCCATGGAATGCCAGGGTGAAGGCAACGGTTCTGGGGACATTCCTCTTCTGGATTGGCATCTTCCTCGTTGCGAATGATTCTCCGGACATACGCATGGCACGGATCCTGGCAGGGATGGTTGCACTCATCCCTGCTGTCATCTGGTGTGGTTTCTTCCTCAGGTACCACTACCAGCAGGCGAGTCTTGTTCTCCTCATGTTCTTTGCCGGCATGCTCTCTACGGTGCCGATTCTGTTCTATGACAAGCTGGTGCGTTCCGGAGCAGAGATGCAGTTTTTCTTTTTCCGCATCGTGCCGGAGAACTTTAACCGCACATCCAGCGCATTCGTTTCCGGCAATCTTGTTGGTATGACGAGCGTGAGGTCGACGCTTCTCATCACACTTCTCTCGTTCCTGTTTGTGGGAGTGGTGGAAGAAGTGAGTAAGTTTTGGGTGATGAAGCAGAGCGGCAAGAAATTCTTCTCAAGCATCGATGATGTTATGCAGCTCTCTATTATTGTTGCCATAGGATTTGCTTTTGCAGAGAACATTGTGAATCCCACGTATTTCACAGGGTTCGTGCAGGACTTTCTCATCACACACGAACCCAACTGGGGGGGATTCCTTGGTAATGTCATGGGGAGAGCCATCCTCACCAACATGGTGCACATTGTCTCTACCGGCGTACTGGGGTACTTCTTCGGTCTGGCTCTCTTTGCCGGTCCCTACATACAGGATGCACACAGGAAGGGGAAGATTCTCTGGGTTGCAGAGAGCTTCCATAGCCTGCTTGGGTATCCGGAGAAACTCGTGTTCCGCAGGGAGATGCTCTTGCTGGGGCTGACGTTCGCAATCATCCTCCATGGTCTTTTCAATTTTCTCGTCACCTTCCCGGACATCCTCCCTGCCCATCCGTCTACGTTGGGCGATCTCTTCGGCCTTGCGCCAGGATCGCTTCTGCATCTCGTGCCGCTGCTCATGATCCCGTCACTCTTCTATGTCGTGGGAGGGTTCTGGCTCCTCACGGAACTCTTCTATAAGAAGGAGAACATGAAGGAACGCGGGCACCTTGTCACCACCGACACGTTCGTCCAGACACGGGTAGTTGCGTAGGAGGAATGCTCACGTACAATGCGTAGGCTTCTCCCCTTCTTTTTCAATGTCAAAGACTTGCTCACGCCTGCGTGCCGGAACGCCGACCCAAGCATGCCTCAACCGGCACTCCGGTGTGCAGGCACGCCTGCGGATATCGCTTTGGATACTCTGCGTACCGGTCCTTCTCTCATTTTCACCTCTCTCTGCAGGGGCGCAGTCTGAAGATCCCATTCGCGTCGCGGACAACGCAGTGGTGACGCGGGGGGATTTCATTCGTGCCGCAGTGCGCGCGCTTGATCTTGATACAGAGGATGTCAGTGAAGAACCTCTTCCGTACCAGCGTGTTCCAAACGCACTGCTTCCGTACATCCGTGTTGCGCATGAGAACGGGGCGCTCAGCATCTTCGGAGACGATCTGCTTCTGGCCCAGGGGATGAGCCGGGGGGAGGCACTCCAGGTGGCTGTGATACTCGGTGATCTTTCACAGGAGGGGGAGCTTCAGGGGTCTTTTAAGGATGTCCGGGCAGGATCTGCAGTCGAGAAGGCCGTTGCCATAGCAATGGAGAAGCATTGGATGGAACCTCTGCGGGAGAACATGTTCGGGGTGAACAGGATGCTCCTCGGAGCAGACGCGAACCTTCTCCTCCGCAAGATGCGGGGAGATCAGGAGCCGGAACAGGAAGGTGGTGATGCGGAAACAATGCAGACTCCCACAATCAAAGTAACCTTCACGCGCTCCACCCGGCCTCTCCCGAAGTCCGAAATTCTCGAGACGCTCTGGCAGATTGTGAATGAGGAGTACATCTACGAGGACAAAATTAATCAGGATGAAGCGGCGTACAGTGCTGCGGAGGCAATCATGAAGAGTCTGAACGACCCATACAGCACCTTTATGCGTCCTGTGCAGTCCCGGAGCTTCCAGTCACAGATTCAGGGAAGGCTCTCTGGCATAGGTGCGCAGGTGGAATATAAAGATGGGTATCTGACCATTGTGTCTCCGCTGCGCGGATCACCGGCAGAGGAAGCAGGCCTGAAGCCCGGGGATATCGTTCTTTCCGTTGACGGATTCAACATTGTGGACATTGGTTTCCTGGAGGCAGTGGAACATGTGCGGGGGCCGGATGGTTCGAAGGCGAAGCTTATGATCCGGCGTGACGGCCTGGAGTTTGAAGTGGAGGTGACCAGAGCCCTCATTACGGTGCCGGAAGTGGAAATCACCTGGCAGGGAGAGGTGGCAATCGTAAAAATCCTGCAGTTTGGCAAGATCACACAGGAAGGTCTGCGGGAGCAGATAGAGAATATTGATGCAAAGAATCCGAAGGGATTCATTCTGGATCTGCGGGGCAACCCCGGCGGACTGCTCGGTGCGGCAACCAGCGTTATGGGCAATTTGGTGCCGAAGGGGAGTGTGGTGGCGGGCATACGGCAGCGCAACAGCACAAGAGAGGAGAAGACAGAGACTGATCCGGTACTCAGTGCATCGGTTCCCATGATTGTGCTCATCAACGGGGGGAGCGCAAGTGCGTCTGAAATTGTTGCCGGTGCGCTCCAGGATCACAAGCGTGCGACGGTTGTGGGCGAGAAGAGCTTTGGGAAGGGGACGGTGCAGCAGGTGCTGCAGTTCAATGATCAGTCCTCGTTCAAGCTCACCATTGCCGAGTGGTATACGCCGGGCGGCCGCAAGATCGACGGCATTGGCATCCAGCCGGACATTGAGGTCGCTGAAGCGGAACGCGACGAACAGATGAGCCGGGCGCTGGAGCTCCTGAGGAGGTAGGAAGAGTAATAGGAATGAGAATACTAGAGTAATAGGACAGCCGCACTGCTGTCCTAGTATTCTATTACTCTAGTATTCTTCTCGGGAATAGTCTCCTCCGTCAGTCGTTCCTTCTACATATTGGAGTAAAACTGCTTCTTCCTGTTCTGTGCACGGTGCTCTTCACGCTTCAGGGCGCGCAAACGCATCATGCGCTTGTTGGGTTTTCTTGAGAGTGAGGTGCGGGAACGGAGAGTTTTCATGAGCCCTGTTTTCTGGACCTGGCGCTTGAAGCGCTGCTGCAGTCCGTCGTTGCTCTCTTCACCTTTCTTGTGTGCGTGGATTGCCATTTTTCAGAGTGAAACAAAAATGTGAGTGCCCGCACAGGGTAGAGAAGCGGTGGTTTCTGCGCAAGGAATATGTGGTTTTTTGGGCTGTATTTGCCATTTTCAATTCATCTTTTTTCGTTTGTTGTTCGAAAAGCAACCAGTGGCGAGCGTGTTTCCATGGAAAGTGTCCTTTCCATATGCAAAAAAACTTCCGAAAATAGCGTAAAAGGCCGTACCCATCCGTTGATTCAGAAGGTGAATGTCTCTAAAATCCATGCGATATGACCAAGAGTGACTACACAGCAGAAAAAATCCAGGTTCTCGAGGGGTTAGAGCCCGTGCGGAAGCGTCCTGGAATGTACATCGGGTCCACAGACACGCATGGTCTGCATCACTGTGTCTACGAGCTTGTGGATAATGCCGTCGACGAGGCGATGGCCGGGTACTGCGATACGATTATCGTCACACTGAATGATGACGGCTCAGTGACAGTGGATGACAATGGCCGTGGCATTCCGGTTGATCTGCATCCCAAGAAAAAGCGGCCTGCACTCGAGATTGTCCTCACCACCCTTCATGCCGGCGGAAAGTTCGGAGGGGATGAGAGCGGTTACAAGGTATCCGGGGGGTTACATGGAGTGGGGTCTTCTGTTGTGAATGCTCTCGCCATTCATATGAAGGCGGAAATACACCGCGATGGGAGAATCTACACACAGGAATACAGCCGGGGTAAACCTCTCGCGGACATGAAGACGGGGGGCAAGACCACGAGGACAGGTTCCATTGTTTCTTTTACGCCGGATCCAGAGATCTTCGATACGACTCAGTTCCTCATGGATACCATCCTCACGCGCCTCCGCCAGCAGGCCTACCTTACGCGGGGGGTGACGGTTGCAATCATGGATGATCGTAAAGTGCGTCCGGAGGAAGACAAGAAGTATCCGCGTCTCTACCGCTTCCAGTTCGAGGGTGGCATTTCCGCCTACGTCCGTCATCTCAATGAATCGAAAGAGGCCATCGGGAGTCCCATCTGGTTCGAGAAGGATACCGAGACGGGGTTGGTGGAGATTGCCCTCCAGTACACGCAGACGTTCCAGGAGCATGTGGTCAGCTTTGCGAATAACATCCACACGATCGAGGGCGGTCACCATCTCACCGGCTTTAAATCTGCCCTCACACGCACCATCAACGCGTATGCGCGCAGTCAGAGCCTTCTTAAAGAGAAGGACGACAATCTCACGGCAGATGACGTGCGGGAAGGTCTCACAGCGGTGGTTTCTGTCCGTCTCAGGGAGCCGCAGTTCGAAGGGCAGACGAAGAGCAAGCTCGGGAATGCCGAAATGAAGACCGCTGTGGAGACTGTGGTGAACGAGAAGCTTGCGGAGTATCTCGAAGAGCACCCGAGTGAAGCGAAGGAGATTGTGGGCAAGTGCTCGCTTGCAGCACGCGCTCGTCTGGCCGCTCGCGCGGCCCGTGACAGTGTCATCCGTAAAGGGGCACTGGATGGGCTCACACTCCCCGGGAAGCTCGCAGACTGCTCCAGTAAAGACCCCAATCTGTGTGAGCTCTTCATTGTAGAGGGAGACTCGGCAGGCGGTTCTGCCAAGCAGGGCCGCAACCGTGAATTCCAGGCCATTCTTCCGCTCCGTGGGAAGATTCTGAATGTGGAGCAGGCCAGGCTGGACCGCATGCTTGCGAACAACGAGATCAAATCTCTCATCATCGCACTTGGTATCGGCATCGGCGAGGTGAAGGATCTCACAAAGCTCCGCTACGACCGTGTCGTCATCATGACAGATGCCGATGTGGACGGCGCACACATCCGTACACTGCTCATGACCCTCTTCTTCCGGTACTTCCCGGAGCTCATAGAAACGGGGCATCTCTACATTGCGCAGCCTCCGCTCTTTAAGGTACAGAAAGGGAAGGATGTGCGGTATGTGTACGATGACGCAGCAAAGGAAGCGTTACTGAAAGAATGGGGAGTGAAGGATGTGGAAGAAGTGGAGGATCCCGAGGCAGCACAGACAGAAGAGAGTGAAGAAACGGAGGAGAATAAAGAGGAGGAGAAGCAGGCTGCGAAGAAGAGCTCCACGCGCGTGAGCATCCAGCGCTACAAAGGTCTGGGCGAAATGAACGCAGACCAGCTCTGGGATACGACCATGGATCCGGAGAACCGCATCATGCTCCGGGTGACCATGGAAGACGCCGAACGTGCAGAGGCAACCTTCACTACGCTCATGGGCTCGGAAGTGGGGCCACGGCGCAAGTTCATCCAGACACATGCGAAAGCGGTTAAAAACTTGGACATCTGAGTCCCTGAGCTATAGCTGGGTGTGTCCTGAGCGTCGTCGGATGGCGCGTACCAGGGTTGATTACGCATCCCACTCCGTAACCACTCTCCCTCCGACTGAAAATTGCACATCCGAGACGGAGGGGAACTGCCGCAGGGTTTGTACTATGGGGCTTTTCACCGATTGCTGCGAGCAAGCTGCGCTGTTGAGATAGGCCATTGCCTGCCCGGTGAATGCAACTGTGGCAATTCCATCGCTGATGCTGACACCTTCGTAATAACTGATGAGGGGGCCGATACCTGCTCCAAGGTATCCTGTCTCATTGCTGAAACTATCAGTGACACCCGTTGTTTCCTCATCAGGAGTCACTCCAGCCAGCAGTTCCCGGAGAGCAGCGTCTGCAATTGCGGTTGTCTGGGGAATCATCCTCCGCACAGCTTTGGTTGCGCTGCAATCTCTTTCTATCGCGACGTCGCGGTCAGTGAAATACAGAGTAATTTCCACCAGATTCTCTGCCGATTGAGCAGCGTATTCTGGATCGACTGTACTCAACACACGGTCAATGATTACTGCAAGCTCGGCACGGGAAACCTCTCGGTGCGGTTGAAAAGTGCCATCCTGGTATCCGTTCACGATTCCATGTTCTCTCAGTCTGCTGACTGCCGGCCCAAACCAATCATCCGCGCTCACATCATGAAAGAGAGTGATGGCTGCCTGCATGCCCATAGGAACCAGGGCCAGGCCGACAATAATTCCGGCAAGAAATTTTTTCACAGAAGCAGTATAGGGGAAGGGATGTGTATTGTCAGGGTGATGTAACCTCTCCCTCTCCGTTCTTTCCTTCGGGAGGAGATGTGTGAGTTCGGTTGGATTGCAACATTCTTTTCTTTTTGGACCAGCCGATGAGAAACAGTATTCCTATGAAGAAAGCGACTCCAGAAATCTGCGCAGCCCATGCAACGTAATACCATTCGAAACCTGTTTTTAGAGCAGTCATCGAAACCAGTGCAATATAGAAAATTCCTGCGAGGATGAAAGCCACCCCTCCGACAATTTCGTATTTCCAGGAAAATATGAGGATGACCAGCAGGATCAGTACGGGAATATTGTGCATGAACAATGCCACAGCTGTTTGCCAGAAATTGAGTTCCATGGAGAAAACATCCAATGACATCGCTGCCAAGAACAATAAGAAGAGAATGGAGAGTATCCTTGGTGCCCAATAGATGAATGTGCTGGTCTTTTTCCCCATAGACGAAGGTGGAGGAAGAATAACATATAACTCCTTCCTATACGCATAATCTGTATTCCAAGATTCTTCTTTGCATCTTATACGCAAAATTTGTTGAGTTTTTCTCCTATGGAATCAGTGGAGATGCAGAGCCAGGTGCAGGCGCTGGTGCGCGAGATGAGAATCCGTTTTCCATTCTCATCTTTTCTAGTCCTCATCCACCGTGTCCCCAATCTTATCCTTGATGGTGTAGGTATCTAGGTTCCTTTCCCCGATGAGCTTGGTGACTTCCGGAATGGCATTTTTGAAGGGGATCTGCTTCTGCTTCCCGGCTGCCATGTCGCGGAGAATAATCACGCCTTCCTTCACTTCCATCTGTCCCAGGAGGAGCGTGTAGCGGGCGCCAAACTTGTCAGCCAGGCGCATCTGGCTCTTCAGGCTTGCTTCTCCGAGGGCGCCGATAGTGTGTACGCCCTTTTCGCGCAGCTGCGAGATGAGCATGAGACAGGTTTTCTTCGCTTCCGGTCCGAGCTGGGCGACGAACACGTCCACCTGGTCCTTGTTCGGCGGCTTCACGCCTGTCTGTGCCATCTGCCAGGCGATGCGTTCCATGCCGCAGGCGAAACCGATGCCCGGCGTGTCTTTCCCGCCGAGGAGCTCCATGAGACGGTCGTACCTTCCTCCGCCTCCCACTGCGTTCTGTGCGCCTGTCGTTTCGTCCCAGTACTCAAAGACTGTCTGTGTGTAGTAGTCGAGACCACGTACAAGTGAGGAGTTCTCTTCGTACTGGATGCCAAGTGCTCCAAGGTACTCCAGCACGGTTTCGTGGTACTGCTTGCTCTCGTCATCCAGGAACTGGTCCAGTGTCGGTGCGCTCTTGAGCAGGATCTGCGTATCCTCTTCCTTGGAGTCGAGAAGGCGCAAGGGGTTGGTCTCCAGGCGCGAGCGGTCCAGGGCCGGCAGATTGCGCTCTTTTCCGATGAAGAAGTCTTTCAGGGCATCCAGGTACGCTTTGCGGCTCTCGGGGGTGCCGATGTTGTTGATCTGCAGGCGGAGACGCTTGAGGATTTTGAGGTCATCCAAAATTTTGCTCAGCACATGGATGAGCTGTGCGTCCAAGCTGGGGTCTTTGAGCCCGATGATCTCGAAGTCGAACTGGTTGAACTGGCGGTAGCGCCCCTTCTGCGGACGGTCATGACGGAAGCAGGGTCCGATGGCATAGAGTTCCACGGGTTGCGGGAGCTGCTGCATGCCATGTTCTATATAGCTGCGGCAGATGCTGGCGGTGAACTCGGGACGCAGGGCGAACTCCGGGCCATTGTCTTCATCTTCGTGCTTGGAGGAGACCATGAAGAGTTCTTTTTCCACAATGTCCGTGTGCTCACCAATGCCGCGCTCGAAGATCGTGCGGTTCTCAAACATTGGCGTCTCTATGCGCTTGTAGCCGGCCTGCCTCGCGCGGTGGCGGACGGCTTTCTTGATGTACGTCATGAAGATGTGGTCTTCCGGGAGGACGTCGTGGGTGCCTTTCGGTGTTCGATACACAGATTGTGTCATGGGGGGTATGGGATGGACAGTGACTGGGGAGATCCCGGCGGAGTTTCAGCGGAACGGAGTGGAGATGAACGAAGAGGGATGGGGGTTCTGTACTGCGCTTCGGACATGTGTAAGTGCGATAGACGGTTCCTTGCACGTGAAGCCCACGCTAGCACACTGAGTCTCAATGGAAAAGGCTCAAGTACTTGATAACTCATGTATTTTCCAGTGCGCATGCTTCTTACTAAGGCTGTGCTCCCCCCGTGGTCTTTTCTGCAATACGGGAATTCCTAATTCAGCGAGATGTGTTGGCTCTGCCGGAATTGCATCCTCTGTCGCTGCGCTCCCGGTGTTTTTTCAAGTTCTTCTGTTACCCCAGTACTCCCATAATGAGTGCTCGCACAGCTTCAGTGGAAACAAGTCCTCTCTCTATCTGTGCCATCTCGAGTGGGGAGAATGTGATGGTCGCCGGCCCGTGCGTCACGGTGAAGCCTCCGTCTGATTCCTGGCTGCAGCGGATGCCATCAATGGGAGGCACGATACGTTCGCGGAAGGTTCGCATGGAAGCCAATGAATACCTGAATCGTGGAGAGAGAGCAACTACGCGGCCCGCTTTCTCCTCCTTTCATGTTCTTCTGCGCGCGGTGGGTACTCCAGATCCAGAGCCCGTCTGTTTCCCCCGAAATTGGAATCTCCGTTCTCAAGTTTGTGCTGGAGAACATCGAAGAGAACGCCAGAAGCGCGTCTGCCGGCTTCTTCCTGATCAAGATCCCATTCTGCGAGTGAGAGTGTCGCATCGGGGAAGAATGCTGGATTGGCGATGGCTCCCCTGGGGGAAAGGAGCACGTCCGGTTGTCTGCTGCGGGTGAGAGGACTGTCCGGCTGGTAACGCTTCAGTGCTGCAATGAGCTCTTCACTGGTACCAAAATGATCGAGCAGAAGCTCCCGGAGTGCGTCTCCGTCTGTGAGGGCATTGGCGGGGATCGTCCCCCGCACTCTGCTGATGGTACGTGCGAGAGAGAGGATTGCATCCCGGAAATTCCTGTCCTCGGTGAGAGAGAAACCTCCAGTCAGGAGGAGTCTTCTCCGGTATATTCCGTTTAGGTATGCAACACGCTGCGCAGCAGGAAGATCCATGAGCTCCCCGATGTCCACAGGAGCAGGTTTGGTGTAGACAAGAGCTATGTCTGCGGGGCTTCCTGTCATAGTGAAGAGGGCGAGATTCTCACGCGCACCCACTACAGGCTCAGGGACATCTATCCCGAGCCTGCGCCTGGTTGCCTGCCGTATTTCCAGCGGAGCATCGATAGCGTCTTCTGCTGACTGCTCAGTGAAGTATTGCAGAGCTTCCGTGAAGCGCGTTGGCGGCTGACCTCGAGCGTCTTCCTCACTTATCAAATATCGCACGCGGCTGTCTCCTGCCGCATCGAGATCCGGCCCGTAGTGGTGCATGGCATCCAAGATGCTCTGCGGGGGTTCTCTCGTGCCCATTGCGTGCAGGCGGTGTGCTTCCTCCGCATGTACCCAGTCGTTCCGGTTCTTCCGGGGGTTTTCCCCCTCCGTTCTTTCACCATTGAAAATGCCGAGATGGAAGCCATCTGCGTGTGTTCCGGAACCCTCGTATCTGAAAGCGTCCAGTGCCATGAGTTTGGTGCATTATAGTGATGGATGAGTGCACCACAAGTAAAATTTACATTGAGAGTGACTGGGGCGAGCTAAGGGGATCGCCCGGCTTCGCGGCGTGAGGGCATTTGATGCGTATGCCATCATTCTTGGGTCCAGCTTTGCGATACCGCTACGCCGCGGCTCACAAGTGCCTTTTTGCGAACACGCGTCCTGAATTGGATTTCAGGTACCGCTCAAATTTTTCAGCTTGTTCTCGTGTAGTAAAGGCTGTGTAGCTCTTCAGTTTCCATGGTTTGAATTTGTTCGTGTGCAGAGAATCACCCGCATTATGTTCTTCCAGGCGTTTCTGTAGGTTGCTTGTTACGCCGATGTACCAGTGCCTGCCATCGAGTGCAGACTCGAGAATGTAGACGTAATGCATAGTGTCGAACTATAACACAAGCCCCAATCGCGTCGAAGCGGTATCGCTATGATCATTACGGGAACAACGAACGGAACTTCGTAGCCCTCACACCGCGAAGACGGATGGGGCGAGCTAAGGGGATCGAACCCTTGACCTGATGGACCACAACCATCCGCTCTAACCAACTGAGCTAAGCTCGCCATAAGTGTGAAAGAGATTGTGGCGATTTTCACCGAGCGGCCTCTTTTTATCACGTCCCGCTGCGCGGGACCAGGCCAACTGAGCTAAGCTCGCCATAAGTGTGAAAGAGATTGTGGCGATTTTCACCGAGCGGCCTCTTTTTATCACGTCCCGCTGCGCGGGACTAGGCCAACTGAGCTAAGCTCGCCATAAGTGTGAAAGAGATTGTGGCGATTTTCACCGAGCGGCCTCTTTTTATCACGTCCCGCTGCGCGGGACTAGGCCAACTGAGCTAAGCTCGCCACGTTGTAGCGGGCGCATTAGTAAATGCAACACACCGCTCTGCCAACTATTCTCCCTGTTTCTCTGCAGGCGGAATCGCATCTCCCGGTGTATGTGGCTGGGGAGGCTGCCCCTCCACGCTGTCCGCACTGATCACGAACTTCACATCATCATCACTTCCGGTTTGTTGTATTGGTTGCTGAGTCGGAGGAGGGGGTGTTGGTGCGCTCGTTCCCTTGAGCCATTCAGGAATGGGGGCATTTCCCTGGGGAGGTGGAGGTGGGAGAGGAGTGGACTTGGTTGCAGGAGGGGTCTCAGACGGAGGGAAATTAGCAGGTGGTTTCTGAGTGCTCTGTGCCTGCACTCCCTGCAGCCAGGGGGGGACAGATGCATTCTCTCTCTGCGCGGGGGGTGCGGGAGGTGACGGTGGCGGTATTGTTTCCTGTGTTTGTTTCGAAGAAGGAGGTGTGTGCTGCAGCCATGGTGGTGTCTGCGTTTCCTTCTTCGGCGGGGGAGCATCCTTTACTGCGGGGGATTCCGTGGGTGCAGGTGCAGCCTGTACTTGTGTCTGTTCCCCCTCTTGCTCTCGTGTGCGCTTGTTCGCGCGGTACCGCTGACGTTTGCGGCGCTTGCGCTCCCGTTCGCGTTCTTCTTTCGAGTGTGTGCTTTCTGCTGCTGCACTATCTGCTGCTTGCTGCACTTGTATTGCGTCACTGGTTTGGTTTGTTGTTGGAGGGAGTGGGGGTTGGGATGTGCTTCCTGTATTTGCGCCAGTCTGATTTTTTTGTGCTGAGATATTACCTGTTGCGCTCGTCCCACCTTGGTTTCTGGGGGTGTTTGTTGCAGGAGTGGTGGTTTTTACTCCTGCTCCCTGCAGCCATGGAGGAGTGTTCTCCGCATGTTGTATTGATGGTGCAGGAGGAGGTGTGGTGGCTCTCATCTTCTGCTCTGCAGCGGCAGGGGGCGGTGGAGTTGGCGTCTGTTGCAGCCAGGGTGGAACAGATGCTTCATTTTTTGCAGGGGCGGGTAGTTCTGTTTTGGGGGTGGCAGGGGATGCAGATGCAGGTTCTGTGGGAGTGCTTCCTTTGTGACGTTCCTCAAGAGTCTGTGCTCCCACTAACCAGGGGGGAGTTGCAGTTCCTGTCGAAGTGGGTGTGGTCTTTTGTTCTGAGGCGGTGGGTCTTGTTTGTGGTGTCTCCGAAGAAAGAGGTTGCGCAGCTTTTGCAGGTGTTGTCACTGCTCCCTGAAGCCATGGAGGGACAGGAGCTCCGCCTGTGGGAGTCTGTGCGGCTGCCTGCGGTACACCCTGCCCTCCGGATACTGCAGATTGCGACGTACCGGGTATGTGCTCTGAGGTTGTAGTTTTTTGTGCAATAGGAGGAGGAGGTGGGGGAGGGGGGACAGAGGTATCTAAGGGAGCTTTTCCTCCTTTCTCTCCTGCTTTGCTTATTTGCGGCGAAGGTGCAAGCCAGCTCGGGACCTGTCTGTTGATCTCCGGGGTTTCGAGCGGGGCCTTTTCTTTTTCTTTCTCCTTTTCCCTCTCGTCTTCTTCCTCTTTTTTCTCCTCCTCTTGCTTTTCAAGTTGCAGAGGCGGAGTACGTGTGCCAGGTTCTTTCACAAGTTTCTTTTCAGCCTCTTCGAACGACTTCTGCAGGGATTTTCCTTTCATTTTTGCAAACAGAAACACAGCGAGAATCCCAATGCCTATCGAGATGGCGAGAATGACGAGAGCCTTGATTACTGTTGCGACAATGTAGCTCGTTTGCTTCGCTGATTCCTGAACGGCTTCCGGATTCATTGCTTCTTTCCCAGGTGTTTGTTCTGTTATTTCTGGCATGGTGCCCTCAGAAACTTCAAAGGGTTTCTGTACCAGAAGGATCTCTTTTCCTGTATAGGCGTCACGCACTGAAACGCGCACCTGGTACATGCGGGATTCGGGAAATTGATGTTCCGGTTCATCCATCAGACTTTGGGTGCCGTCACCGAAATCCCAATGGTGAAACACTGTCTCTGTTATCACTCCATCCTCCGCATCGACTGAGAGTCGGTATGTCCGTTCGCCAACAAGTTTCGATTCGATAGTCGTACGGTCTCTCCGCGCCTGCTCTTCCTGCTCTATTTTCTGTTTCAGTATTTCTTCGTAGTCTTCTGAGATCACCTGAATTTTCTGCGTAACCAGCGCTCCAGTTTTGAGCCGTGCAACCAATAGGAACGTTTGGTTCAGCATTCTGGGAGTCAGCCAGATGTGCAAGCTGCCGCGTCCTGACTTAAAGACGCTGTTCGTGAGAATATTGTCATTGAAGGGATCACCGTCGTTGCTTTGGTCCTTCTCCGCATTAATGTCGAGAGCCAGCTGTTCGATATCCGGATGAATGATGTCGAGTCGTACGACACGCTGTTCGCCTCTCAGGATGGACATGTTTGTTTCATTCGGCGTAGGAGAGACACGCACGAGCGTATCGCCTTCCGTGTCTGACTGAGAGATGATGGGCGCGTCTGCCCGCATCTGGATTTTAAAAAGCTTTCGGAGCGGGGTGTCTTGTGCATCAGCAACTTCCCCCGTGAGGAAGTACTCCCCTTCCTCCGTTGGACGGATACTAAACAGAGGTCCTCTGTCAGCCTGGACGAACGTGCTTCCTTTGCTGAATACCCAGCTGATTTTTGGATCAGGTGTGACGGTGTCAGCATAGATCTCGAAAATTCCTCCTGGCCGCAAGGCAATAATTTCCTCTGCTCTCTGTGCACTGATGTGTGCAGGATGACTGAGCAGGAGGAGTGCCAGAGTGCTGAGAACAAACCCGTGGGGAGGAACAAAACGAGGCATGACGGGAGAGGTTGTGCGCTGTTGGCTGTTAACTCAGGTTCACCATTATCTGCACGAGCCCTTGCGCGAGGAGAATGATAATGAGACCTGCAAATGTGTAGAGGATGATGCGCTTTGCCCGTTCTTTGCTTTCCTCGTTCCCGGCGCTCACAACCATGAGGATGCCGGCTATGACGATGACGACGACGGCCGCAAGTGCCATGTAGGAGAGCACTTCCTTTACGATGTTGATGACAGTGGTGCGAATGTCGGTACTTCCGACAATGGTGCCCGCGTCACCTGCACCGGCGTTCAGACCCCCGCCGGTGTACTGAGCAGCATATGCTGTGGCAGCGCTGAGAGCGGCTGTGAGAGCTGCAGTGGTTTTGGAGAGAAAGGGAAAGAAGTGTTTCATCTGCAAAGAGGGTACAGATCACTCTATGATAGCACAAATATCTCTTTGAGGCTACTCTTGGTGCATGTATCCCTCCTCGCCCCAGCAACTTCTCAACGCGGCAGGAGTTTCGGCGTTTCTGGTCTCTGCGCTCACGAATATCCGGTATCTCACCGGGGTGGAAGTGAGTGCGGGTTTCCTCCTCGTCACCCCTCGGCGTTTCACGCTTTTTGTTGATGGGAGGTACAGTGAAGCTGCGAAGGAAGAGGCGGGGAGGGGAGTGGATGTTCGGGATGTGGGTCGGATGACATCTGTTTTGGCCAGGGTCCAGTGCTGCGGGTGTGAATCGGAAACGGTGACTCTTGGGCAACTGCGCAGGTGGAAGCGCAAATTTAAGAACACAAAATTTGTTCAAAAGGAGGGGATTGTCGAGGGGTTTCGCCGCACGAAAGATCCGGAAGAAATCCGGAAATTCCGCCGGGCCCAGAAGATAACCCGGGAGCTGCTCCGGAGGATTCCACAATCTCTCCGGCAGGGAATCACTGAGAAGCAGCTTGCCTGGAAATTGGGGGAATGGGCGGTGTGTCTCGGAGCAGATTCACTCTCGTTCGATCCTATCATTGCTTTCGGTACGCACACGAGCCGGCCGCATCATCAGCCAACAGACCGGGTTTTCCGGAGGGGGAACATTGTCCAGATTGATGTTGGTGCGCGGTACAAGGGCTACTGTGCCGATCAGAGCATGGTTTTCTTCACAGGGCGAAAGACGCAGAAGCAGGAGCGCGCGTTCCATGCCGTCTCTGAGGCAAAGGTTGCAGCTATGAAGCTCGTTCGGGCGGGGGTATCTACGCACGATCTGGATGGTGCTGCCCGAAAAATACTCCGGAAGTATGGCTTCGAGAAGAAGTTCTCTCACTCGCTCGGGCACGGTGTGGGTCTGGAGATTCACGAAGGTGCCCGGATTTCGGTTCGAGCTCCGGAAGAAATACTCCGGGCAGGCGAAATCATCACTATCGAACCTGGTGTCTATTTTAAGGGGGAGTTTGGCATGCGACTCGAGGAGGAGGTGCTTGTGAAGGAATATTCACAAATGCTATTAAGGAATTGAATAGGATATTTTGTCATTCTTGTGTCACAGAACGAAAACAGGATTTTTGATATAATAGAACGAAACCAATACAAATATGTTCATCCCAAAACGTATCTTCATAGCGGTTGCATTGCTGGTGTTCCTGTACCCGGTACGGGCGGGGAGCAACCGTGAGCCATACGAGCAGACATTCCTCGTCACAGCGTACTACTCCCCGCTGCCGGATCAGTGTTGCTATGTGCGTGGAGGGTATGAGGCAGACAAGGTGCTCAATGGCGAGGGCGTGAAGGCTGCCGATGGTACGCAGGTGTATCCGGGAATGCTTGCTGCCCCGCCGAGCTACTCCTTCGGAACCAAGGTTGCGCTTCCTGGCATTGGTGTACTTTCAGTACATGATCGCGGTGGAGCGATACAGGAGGGAGACAATGGTGTGCATCGTTTGGACGTGTGGGCAGGCTATGGGGAGGAAGGACTCGCCCGGGCACTTGCCTTCGGAGCGCAGTATTTTGTTGGCACGGTGTATCCGCCGGGTTTCCATCAGCCACAGACGGCTGTGGCTCTCGATGATCTGCCTGCTCCACTCTCACGGTTGGAAGAGTACAGGCTGGAGAACCGCAATCTGCTTTCAGTGCGAGCACGGAGGAACGATCAGAGTCTCTCGGTGAAAATACTCCAGGAAAAACTCAAGGAACTCGGGTATTTCCGCGATGCAGCTTCAGGTCTTTTTGGAGAAGTAACAGAGCAGTCTCTCGCGCGTTTTCTCCAGGACTATCGCCTCTCTGAACCTGCAGATGAACTCACCCCCACCACGGCGGCGTTTGTGCTCTCTGCCGAACATCGTAAGGGGGTGGAGGGTCCGATAGGAGGTTTTGTTGACGGGGAGAGCGATGCAGAGACGGTGCGTGAAGCGCAGCGCATTCTCCGGTACATCGGGTACTACCGTGGCCGGACAGATGGCATCTATAACGGCACGCTTGCAGAAGCAATCCTGCAGTTTCAGAAGGATAGTGCGCTCGTCGGGACCGAAGAAGATCCTGGTGCAGGTCGCATAGGACCACTCACTCTGAAGCAGATCCGCGCGGCGTGGGATCGTGCTCTCGTTCGGGAGCGGGCGCAGAAGCTTCTCGTACTCCATGAAGCCGGAAAATATCTTGACGAGCACGATCTTGCAGTGGAGCAGTTCCTTTCAGAAGGGGATAACGGGAGACAGGTTCGCATACTGCAGTCTCTCCTGGCCGATCGCGGTCTTTTCCCGATCGAGAAGATCAATGGCAATTTCGGGCCGCTGACCAAGAGTGCTGTTCAGCAGTTTCAGCTTTCCCGCGGGATCATCTCTTCACCTGCAAGCCATGGTGCGGGGGTAGTGGGTCCGGCAACACTTTCCACTCTCCAGAGGGAGGAGAGGAAGGAGCTCTATCAGCTTGTGCGTGCCACGGGATGGCAGGCTCTCTAAAGTCAATTGCTCTTCTTTCTCTGAGAATGCACTCTGTTTATGTTGAGAAATATCATATTTCTTTTCCTTCTGTGTGCCCTTCCATTTTCTGCTCTGGCGAGCAGCCCCCTCAGCCGTCGCGATGGGTTTCTGCTGTTGTGGGAATCCATTCGCAGGCCTGCATACGAAGTAAGTTCCGTGCCATTCGAGGATGTGAGGGAAGATGTGGAGGGGTATCTGGAAATTACGTACGCAAAAGACCGCAAATTTTTTGATGAAGAAACGCTCTTTCGTCCCGGAGATCCTCTCTCGCAGGAAGATGCTCTCCTGTGGCTTTTCCGGTCACGCAATGTGGAGGAACGACCGGATATTGAGCGGTCCGATCTTGACAGGCTGCTCGCGAAATATCCGATCGCGCAGCGCAGAGGAGATGCTTTCATAGAGAGCAGGGAGCAACTGCTCGACTTCATGCGCTCGCTCGATACATTCCTCAATGAGGAAGTCCATTCTGTGAGTTTCTATGCAGATGATTTTCACGGCCAGGGCACCGCATTTGGGGAAACGTTCGATATGGAAGCGCTCACAGCGGCGCACCGCAGTTTCCCGCAGGACACGCTTGTACAGGTCACAAATCTGGAGAATCAGAAGAGCGTGGTCGTGCGTATCAATGACCGTGGCCCCTATGTAGACGGCCGGGATATGGATCTGAGCAGAGCAGCGTTCGAGAGAATATCTCCCATATCCCGCGGGGTCATACAGGCAACATTCCGTCGGTTAGGCGACAAGGAACTGGTGGATGAGTGTTCCGATAAGCCCCGGGCATACCAGCGCCGTATTACGCGTGATGTGCGCTTCCACAGGGGATTACCCCATACACTCTCACTTGGAGATTCGGTCTATCTCGGCTCCAACCGCTACTTTGTTGTGCGAAGTATTACCTACCCGGATGGGCACACGGTGCGGATACAGGATTTTGTGGGCCCGGAGGAGCGGTTTCGCTTCGTTCCTTCCATGAGCGGTGAGTACCGTTTTATTTTCGGGACACAGGAAGGACGGAGAAGAGAAATGACCATGCAAGTGTCTTCCTGCAGCAGTGAGTAGGCTGAAGTACTACCTTTAGAACCGAAAATATGCTACAATACACGGAATTCTTGGTATCGTTCTCCTAACCCTTCTCTCGCTTCGTGGCTGGCTTTCTCTCCTTGTTTTTCTGGCCTCTTCTGCTGGGTATTGCAGCGCTGGGTACGAGTGTGCTCAAAGCGGATATCTGGTTCACTTTGTGGGATTGGATCACCGAGGATCCTGCAGGCAATTCCATTGAAGCACTGCTCTGGATTCTCTCTGCCTATCTGCTGTGGAGGTTTTTCAAAAAGTACGCCCGCTTTTTCTATGCGCTGCGCCAAGCGAAGAAGCTCGTGGCGCTGAAGATTATCCAGCCCCGCAGTGACAGCAAGGTTGACCAGGAAAAGCGAACGGATAAAGATTTCAAAGAGAAGATGGCTGTGATGGAGCAGCTGTACCGCGCGCTCTGGGAAGTGCGCAGTCTCACCATCTGGCAGACGCTGCACTTCTGGATTTTCCGCTATCTCACCATCAGCATGGAGATGTTCCTCGATAAGGGGGAGCTGGTGTTCTACGTGGTAACGCAGCCAAAGTTTGCTTCTATCGTCGAGAAGCAGATCACTGCATTCTATCCGGACGCAGAAGTGTATCCGGAGAAAGTTCCGGATATCTGGCCGAAGGGCAAGCAGCTTGTTGGGTACAACATGATACTCAAGAGGCCATTCATGTATCCGCTGCGTTTCTATGAGCAGATGCAGGATGATCCGCTCAATGGTATTGCCAACGTTCTCAGCAAGCTGCAGGAAGACGAAGTGGCGGCCATTCAGATGGTGATGACTCCTTCATTCTCCAACAGGTGGGGGAAGAAATCCCAGGATTTCGCGTCCATGAGGTTCAAAGGGAAAAAGGATAATTTTCTCAAGCATATTCCCGGGCTTGCTCTCCTCGGCTATTTCTTCGACATGTTCTCCTCCGATCCGTCCAAAAACATGGCTCCGGGGGCAAAGCAGGGGGATGCATTCATCCGTATGATTCAGCCGGAGGAGGAACTCTACAAGCGCATGGGGGAGAAGGGCGGCATGAGTTTCTACCACTGCTCTGTACGCATTCTTGCTTCTTCGAGCACGTGGCAGAGGGCTATCGAGATCACGAACAACATGCAGGTGGCATTCAACTCCTTCAAAGATAGCTACGGGAACTACTTCGTGAACAGGCGCATGTTTACGGAAATCATGCCGCTCAGGTGGAATGCCAGGTTCATCTATTCCATGTGGAAGCGGCGGCTGAATGGCTACTACCATACGCAGTGTCTTCTCGTAGAGAAGGAGCTCGCAGGCCTCTACCACTTCCCGGACAGCCGCTACAACAAAATTCCTGTCATCCAGTGGAGTACCTACAAAGTCCTGCCGCCGCCGCCCGATACACCTGCAGAAGGCATACTGCTTGGGAACAACAAGTACCGTGGCGTCGAGACACCTGTCCGGTTCCTCGGAAAAGACCGGACACGCCACCACTACATCATCGGAAAATCCGGTTCGGGAAAATCAGCACTTTTGAGCTGGATGTCCCGCCAGGACATTGCGAATGGTGATGGCCTCTGCATGGTCGATCCTCATGGAGACTTGGTGGAGGATGCGCTCGCTCACACGCCCAGGTCCCGTGCGAAGGAAGTCATCGTCTTTGATCCCTCCGACATCAACCGGCCCATGGGGCTGAATATGCTGGAGGCGAGAACACCGGAAGAGAAGGACCGTGCAGCTCTCGATGCCATGGAGATTTTCATCAAGCTCTTCGGAAACGAGATCTTCGGCCCGCGCATCCAGCACTACTTCCGCAACGGGTGTCTCACATTGATGGACGACGAGGAGGAGGGTGCGACGCTCATCGACGTTCCGCGCCTCTTCGTGGACGAAGAGTTCCAGCGTTACAAGGTCAGCAAGATCGGGAATCCTGTGGTGCGGAGTTTCTGGGACCATGAAATAGCCCAGACAGGGGAACGCGAGAAGCAGGAGATGATTCCTTACTTCAGTTCGAAGTTCGGTCCGTTCATCACGAATACGACCATGCGCAACATCATCGGGCAGCCCAAAAGCGCTTTCAATATCCGGGAAGTGATGGACACCCAGAAGGTACTTCTCGTGAATCTCTCCAAGGGAAAAATCGGCGATACGAATGCGGAACTCCTCGGCCTCATCTTCGTGAATAAGATCAGTATGGCTGCCCTGAGCCGTGCAGATGTCCCGAGGGCGGACCGCAAGCGCTTCTACCTGTATGTGGACGAGTTCCAGAATTTCGTGACCGACGCCTTCGCTACTATCCTCTCTGAGGCACGTAAGTATGAACTTGCGCTCATCATGGCGCACCAGTACATCGGGCAGCTGGTAGGGAAGACGTCTGCGTATGGCGAATCAAGCACCAAAATGCGCGATGCGGTCTTCGGGAACGTGGGTACCATCATGAGTTTCAAGATCGGTGCGGAGGATGCGGAGTACATGGCCAAGGAGTTTGCTCCGGTTCTCTCTGAGCAGGACGTCATAGGCATTCCGAATTTCAACTGTTACTGCAAACTGAACATCAACAACGTGCAGTCACGCCCCTTCAGCTTGAGTACCATCTGGGACGAGTCTGATCGTAACGAGGAACTTGCTAAGCTTGTGAAGGAGTACAGCCGCCTGAAGTACGCCCGCAAAAAGGTGTTCGTTGATCAGGAGATTGAGGATCGCATCGGAATTCAGAGGAGCTAAAAGCAGACAGGGAAGAAGTTTACCCTGCCTGTCGGCCGAAGCACGAAGCGCGGAGGCTGGAGCCTGTCGAAGGGTTGATCAGGAGATTGAAGACAGAATTGTGATTCAGAGGAATTGATCTTAATGCCTCTCAAGCCCCATATAATAGATCACTAAAACTGACTTTGAATTCCTTTTCGAGGAATTTAATCGTTGCATCCTGGTTTTCTAATGAGGCTTTTATCAATTCTATTGCATATAAACCGGCCTCCCATTTGGCCTCTTCTGCTGAAACGGATTTGATCCATTTAACTTTAACAAGATACTCGGAATTTTTGTTGTGGCAGTTTTTGAAGATGTTCTTGTTGTATAACTGCATGTGCTGCAGAGGCTTACCATTCACTCTGAAATCATTTACTCGTTGTGCTGTCGCGGTAATTTTCCCAATCCCGACGTATCCTTTAGATTTGAGATAGGCGACAATAATGTCACCCTTATTCAAAGTATGAAGGGGTTTGCTGTATTTGGGATGTTGGCCTGCAGATAGAAAGCCGAATTTTCTGCAATCAATCCAAGATCTGTTCCCACCTTTTCGTTCGCCAACATTTACGTAATAAAGGCCATTTTCAAAATCAAAGCCGTTAAGATTGAGATGGAAAGTGTGGTGCCTTCTGAATTTGTCCGCAAAATGACCCGATGAGAGATTGGTCAGATTTTTTCCTAATTTCCAAATAAGAGTTTTTTCGATCAATAAGGCTTCCTTCTCTGTAAGGTCTTTTGCAATTACTTTTACAATAGGTTCCAAACCTTCTTTTCGTATGGCCTTGATTATGTTTGTTTTCTCGGAATCCTTTTTGTCTTTCAGATGAGCATTCTTTCGGTTGCCCTTTCCTTTGCCATAATAAAACTCTTCAAAGTTACGTGGGTCGATATACACGTAAACGTAGTAGTTGCTTTGCATCACTAAAAAAGGGAAACAATACTAAGATTGTAACCCAAATGTGAGATTTATGTTCTTTCTAAAACATAAAGTATTTACCTCCCTCAAACTAAGCGCTCTTCTGCTGCCTCGCCAGTTTCGAACGCCGCTCTTCCAGCGCGAGTTCCTGCCCTTCGACTTTCAGTTCCTCTTCCACTTCTTTGAGTTCGCGCGAGAGGAAGACGGTCACGACGGTCCGCAGAGCGATGATGGCACCAAGCTTGCCGAGATCGTTCCACGTCGGGTGGACGATGGATTCCACAATATCTTTGCCTACCAGGAATTCCAGTCCCAGTGCCAGGTGCTTGCCCAGTTCTATGCGGATCATCGGGAGGTGCCTGTGTGTTGTGCGTTTTCCGATGCTGAGGGAAAAGTCCCAAACACCTTTGAAACAGCCATAGGTCATCACAATGACACCGATGTATCCGATGACTGCTGCAATGAGAACAGAAAACACATCCAGGCCGATGACGAGGCCTGAGCGCTCCAGTACCTCAACCACTTCCGTGTAGCTGTCTTCATTCTGCATAATATTTGCAACAATCTGTTGGGCTCCGTTGGCAATGTCTTCTATTTGTGTCATCGAAGCATTATAGCTGAATTCTGTTCTTAATTCAATTTTCCTCAGGAAGAAAGATCCAAGATGCAAAGAACAAGTTGTTCCAAACAAGGTCCAAGGTGCAATTTGTAAGCCGTTCCAAAGAATATGCAATCTCTAAATTCCAATAAGGATTGTTTGGATCTTGGGCAGTGTGATTTGGCATTTGTTTGCATCTTATTATTTGTATCTTGTTTCTTGTCAGGGGAGGCCGGAGCAGATAGCGTAGGCCCGCTATGACATCACTCTCACAAGCGAAGGATCTATTCCGTATGCAGCGGGAAGCCAAAAAAGTGCGAAAACTGCTGAAGAAAATACATGTGGAGGCGGAAGCGGAGGGAGTGAAAGTGGTGGTGAACGGGGAACAGGAAGTGGTGAGTATTGAGATCGCCGAGGAGGTACCACGTGAATCGATAGCACCGCGTCTCATAGATGCGCTCAACCGCGCACTGAAGAAGGCGCAGGTTGTAGCCGCTGAGCAGATGCAGGGGGTGCTGGGGGATATGGGTCTTCCTACAGAAGAGGGTATGCGGGGTCTTGGAAAGTAACGAATCATCGCTATGCGACGTCTCATTCTTCTTCTCCTCATTCTCGGCTGCGGCACCGTGTTCTGGTACTTCAATGCACTTGCCCCTGTTGAGAGTACGAGCCAGGAACGGAGTACCATCAAGGTTGAGACAGGCCTTTCCGTGCAGCAAATTGCAGATCTTCTGCACGAACGGGGAGTGATCAGGTCTCCTCTTGCCTTCACACTCTATGTGCGGCTGAAGGGGGAGACCGGTTCTCTGCAGGCGGGGAAGTTCGTTCTCCGGCCTTCTATGGCTGTTGAGCAGATAGTGGAAGTACTGCAGAGCGGGAAGGCGGATGAAGCGGTCATCACCATCCCGGAGGGGTACACCGTCCGGCAGATCGATGCACTGATGGCAGAACGCGGCTTCAGCGCAACAGGGGAGATTTTGCGCTGCGCGCAGGAATGCGACTTCTCCTCGTTTGAGTTTTTGCCTTCCGTGGGTGGTCTTGCGCAGAGGGGTGGGAAGGTGGAGGGATACCTCTATCCGGATACGTACTTCGTTGCCAAGGAGGACTTTCACCCAAAATTCTTTCTCGAGCGTCTCCTCACGACATTCCGGAAGAAGGTGGTGGGACCGTATGAATCGGTGATAGGGCAATCTGGGCGCAGTCTGCACGAGATCGTCACTATGGCATCTCTCATTGAGGAAGAAACGCTCACAGATACCGAGCGGCCGGTTGTCTCAGGCATTCTCTGGAAGCGTTTCGATGACGGGCGGGGGCTTGGTGTGGATGCGACGGTGCGTTACATTCTGGACAAGCAGACAGACGCCATCACCCAGGCCGATCTGAACACGAATTCGCCGTACAACACGCGAAAGTTCCGTGGGCTTCCCCCTGGTCCCATCGCCAGTGTGGGCATTGCGAGTTTTCTTGCGGCGCTGTACCCCCAGGAGAGTGCGTACTGGTACTACCTTCACGGGAGCGATGGAGAGATTCATTACGCAGTGACTAATGAAGAACACAATGTCAATCGCTATTTGTTCATGCGCTAAGGAGCGTTGATGCAACAGATGAATTAGGCTATAATGATCGGAAAGAAATGTATTCTCCGCTACACTGTTTCTATGGTGGAAAAGAATGCACATCAACTCAAGATTGGAGTCATGGGATCGGCATCCGGCCCGCAGATTGAGTTCAAACATGCGCGGACAATGGCTCGTAAGCTTGGTCAGGAGATTGGCAAACGCGGATATATCTTCATCAACGGTGCTTGCCCGGGGCTGCCGAATGACGCGCTGCTCGGCGCGAAGGAGGCAGGCGGTTTTACCATTGGTGTTTCTCCCGCTTTTTCCAAACATGCCCATATCCACGAGTACAAGTCTCCGCACACTCATGACATGATCCTTTTCACCGGCATGGGGTTCATGGAGCGTGACATCATCAATATTCGGTCATCGGATGCCATCGTGATCGTTGGCGGAGGAATTGGCACGCTCAATGAATTGACCATCGCCTATGAAGAAGGGCGTCCCATAGGAGTGCTGACGGAAACGGGAGGAATCAGCGATTCTATTCCTCATATTATCGAAGATCTCTGCCAGAGAAAGGTGGCACCGAATATGGTATTTGATAGTGATCCTGCTGTCCTGATGGACAAGCTGGAGAAGGCTATTAAGGAGTATCCGCTCCCCATTCACGAAGATGGCCGTGTCATCGACGATAACAAGCCGGAGGGACGGCGGGAACAGCATGAGCTGGAAGGAGTTCTCGAGGAGGAGACGAGGAGTGCAGAACCCGGCTCGCGGGGCTAGCTGCTTACTTTCGTGATCCAGCGGATAGGTGTTCCTTCGAATGCGTAGGTACGCCGAAGATTGTTTTCGAGCGCCCGGAGTTGCGAGATTTGCACCTTCTGTGGGTCTTTCACGAAAATCACAAAGGTCGGTGGGAGTTCCTCGGCCTGCGTGAGGTGTTTGGAACTTGCGAGAGATCCCATTGGTTGTCCTGCGACGGCATCCTGGAACCAGCGGTGGAGATCCTTCGTCGGTATTCTTCGCGAGCGGTTCCGTTGCACGGATTCAATGACATCAAAGAGTTTTAAGAGCCCTTCACGTGTTTCTGCGGAGCAGGGGATGATAGGCGCGAAGCGGCAAAATTGCAGCATGCGCTCGGTATGGTCAAGTGCCTCCTGTTTCTGGGGGGTTGGAAGCAGGTCGATTTTGTTCAGCAGGATGATGAGCCCTTTCCCTTCTTCCACTGCCATGGCAGCGATGCGCTTATCCTGTCTTGAAACTGGTTCCTGTATATCGAGTATCAGCACACAGATATCACACCGTTCGAGAGCTTGCACGCTGCGGAAGTAGGAATGAATCTCGATCTCGTTATCGACAGTCTGTTTCCGCCGCTTCATTCCGGCGGTATCCATGAAGACATACTCCTGATCGTGGTAACGGATCACGGTGTCTGTGGAATCACGTGTGGTTCCGGGGATTTCCGAGACCAGAAGGGGTGATTTGGCTCGTTGTGTCTCGCTCATCATAGCATTCACGATGGAGCTCTTGCCGACATTGGGTTTCCCAATAATGGCAATGTTCGGTTTCTGGGAAGGCGTTCCGGACGCTTCTTTCCGGAAGTGGAGGGAGAGGAGTGCCTGCTCCATGGCGTTCCGCAGATCGTCGATCCCCACTTTGTGCGGGGCACTGGTGGCAAGTACATTCTCTGAAATACCAAGTCCGAAGTACTGTGGGAGTGCTCTCTCTATCTCCTCGGGATTATCGCATTTGGTTGCCGCGAGAATGACAGGCACGTGGGCGCGCTTGCTCTTCCGCAGCGTATCGATGATTTCAAAGTCGCTCGATGTGAGGTCTTCGCGGCTGTTGATGGTGAGGACAATCACGTCTGCATGTTCGAGGGCAAGGAGTGATTGTTTGTGTACGTCACCTTCGAGGTCGCTGTCCTCCGTTCCTCCCCCCATTCCGCCGGTGTCAACAAGCAGGTAGTCGACCTGCTGCCCTTCCACTCTCTGTGCAACATGGTCCCGCGTGGTGCCCGGGATGTCACTGACAATGGATTTCCTTCGGCCGATGAGCCTGTTGAAGAGCGTCGATTTCCCGGTATTGGGCCGGCCGACAATGGCTACAGTAGGCAGCTTGGACATAGGAGACGGTCATTGTAGCAGATCTCCTCCCGCTCTGTGTGTTTTCTCATACTAAGTTGCGCTTAAAAGGCAGCTATTCAGAGAACCAGATACTACCTCCTCTCGTACCCCGTAGCGTTTACCTGAGCCAAGAACTCCTGCCATGTATCTGTAACCCATTGATAACCCTTTTAAACGCGGAGGAGTATCAGTAGGAAAATGTTGCGGTTCTCGCTACGCTATCTGCGCTATGTCACAGTACGATCCAGCAGCAGTCGAAGCCAAATGGCAGAAGAAATGGGAGGAGGCGAAGATTTTCAGCATCGATCTCAAGAAAGCCAAGAATCCATACTACACCCACGTCATGTGGCCGTACCCGAGCGGGGACAAGCTCCACGTTGGCCACTGGTACAACTTCGGTCCTGCCGATTCACTCGCACGGTTTAAGCGGATGCAGGGGTTCGATGTCTTCTCGCCGATGGGGTTCGATGCATTCGGCCTCCCCGCAGAGAACTACGCGATCAAGTCGGGTATTCCGCCCGCAAAATCCACGGCCGACAACGTGAAAACCATGATCGGGCAGCTGAAGCGGATGGGATGCATGTACGACTGGACTCACTCCGCGAATAGCAGCCATCCGGAATACTACCAGTGGACGCAGTGGCTCTTTCTTCAGATGTTCGCCCACGGGCTTGCGTACAAGCAGGAGGGGAACGTGAATTTCTGTCCGAGCTGTCAGACGGTCCTCGCGAATGAGCAATGCCAGGACGGCACATGCGAGCGGTGCGACACGGTTGTCGTGCAGAAACCGCTTGCCCAGTGGTACTGGAAGATCACCGACTTTGTGGAGCGTCTTCTCAAGAACTTAGATACGCTCGACTGGCCCGAGAAGACGAAGGCGATGCAGAGGAACTGGATCGGGAAGAAGGAAGGTATCGACATCACATACTTGGTGGATGGCTGCAACGAACGAATCGTCTGCTTCACCACCCGCCCCGACACAAATTTCGGTGCGACCTTTATTGTCCTCGCACCCGAACACCCCTTTGCGCAAAAGGTCGCCAGTGGAGCTCTACCCTCGAAAGAGAAGGGAGCCGTTGCGGCGTACCTCGAGGCTACGAAGAAGAAGACGGAGCTGGAACGCCAGGAGGAAGGCCGGAAGAAGACCGGCGCATTCACGGGGTACGAGGCGATCAACAACCTCAACGGAGCGAAGATGCCGATTTGGGTGTCCGACTTCGTCCTTGCGGGGTTCGGGACGGGGGCAGTAGTCGGCGTTCCCGGCCACGATCTCCGGGATTTTGAATTCGCGCAGGAGTTCCGCATTCCCGTCATCCGGGTCGTCGTCGGCCCCGACGGCGACACGAGCTTTATCACACGTCCTGAGCAGGTTCAGGAGGAAGCCGGGACGATGGTGAATTCTTCCTTCCTCGACAGCCTGCCCATCATGGAAGCGAAGGAGCGCATTATGAATTTCCTTGAGGAGAAGAAGTACGGGAAGCGCGTAACGACGTACCGTCTCCGCGACTGGCTCATCTCCCGCCAGCGCTACTGGGGCGCGCTCATCCCGATCGTCTACGATCCTGAGGGGAATCCGCACACCGTTCCCGAGAAGCACCTCCCGTGGCTCCTCCCAACGGATGTCGAGTTCAAGCCGACGGGGACATCGCCGATCGCCGGATCGCCGGAATTGAAAAAGCGAGTCGAGAAGATCTTCGGGAAAGGATGGACGCCGGAATGCGACACTATGGATACCTTCGTCTGCTCGAGCTACTACTCCCTCATGTATCTTGCTGCGCAGAACGATGCGAAGGAGTACCGCCAGCGCCCGCTCTCGAGCGGAGCCCTTGTTGATCCGAAGCTCGAGGAGAAGTGGATGCCGGTGGATTGCTACATTGGCGGTGCGGAACACGCGTGCATGCATCTCATCTACGCGCGCTTCGTAGGGATGGCGCTGAAGGACTTCGGATTCATCCAGCACGAGGAGCAGTACCAGCGGCTTATCCACCAGGGCGTGATCACGAACAAGGGGGCGAAAATGAGCAAATCGAAAGGGAACGTCGTCTCACCGGATTCCTTCGTCGAGAAGTACGGCTCCGATGTCTTCCGCTTGTATCTCATGTTCATGGGGCCTTTCACAGAGGGGGGGGACTGGAGCGATACGGGCATAAAAGGCGTGGACCGCTTCGTGCAGCGTGTGTGGAGGCTGTACTCGGAGAAGTTGCCCTCGGGACGCAAATTGAACAAAAAAGTTGATCAGGTGGATGCCCAGGTGACTTCAAAGCTGCATGCCACCGTGAAGAAAGTGACCGAGGACATCGAACGCCTGCACTTCAACACGGCGCTCAGTGCGCTCATGGAACTCCTCAATGTGCTGGAGAAGCAGGATGTCCTCGCTCCTGATGCCGCCCGGACCTACGCCACGCTGCTCGCACCGCTCGCACCGCATCTGGCGGAAGAAGTGTGGGAGTATTCCGGCGGGAAAGGGTTTGTTATCGATCAGGATTGGCCGGGCTACGATGCATCACAGCTCGTAGCGAGCACTATCACGATCGTTGTGCAGGTGAACGGCAAGGTCCGCGGGGAGTTCACGGCTTCACCGGACATCACCGAAAAGGAAGCGCTCGAGTTTGCGAAAGCGGAAGAGAATGTGCAGCGGCATCTTGAGGGGAAGAAGATCAAGAAGGAGATGTACATCCCCGGCAGGCTCGTGAGTCTCGTTGTGGCGTAGCCTCCCTAGGCTGCAAGGGGTCCGAACCGTCTATCCAGTTCTTCCGCATCCACGATTGGTTCCTGTTCGTAGTTATCGTGACCCGGCAATCGGTTGAGGCAGCCCAGCATTTCCCCAAGCCTGCACATAGTACTCATGCGCATCCTCATAATCTTTGCGCCTTTCATATCGTTTCCGAGCAGGAGGTCTACCATGAGCATTTTGCACTCCAGCCACAGCCGAGCAATTGCGTCGACTAGCGCTTGTTTTTCCTGCCCCAGAGTATCGGGAAAAGAACCGAGCCTGTGTTCTATGTGGCGGCCTGAGCGGTATGCGGCAAGCATGAGTGAGGTGATTTCCCCTGAATCGGCTTGGGGATTCCTCGTGAGAGCAGTGATCTGTGCCACCTGCCCACGCCACTCTGCAATCAGCGCCTCCTGCTCCGAAACGACGACGGGGACTTCTCCGGCGGGTGCTGCTCCGCTTGGCTGGAAGAGATGGGTGAGATTGCTCAGGAGGTTCATTCGATTGATTCGAATAGCATGGTACAAAAAACTATTGAGTAGTCAATGGTCTTCCCATTTCAGTTCACTGCATTGAATTACCTGGAATGAAGTTCCTCCTGCGGGTAATTCTGTCAGAATACGGCAGCAGGATTTTCCTCTCTTGCCAGTGTCTGACCATCCCTTCGATCGCTATGCCGGCTTCACTGATCTCTCCACACTGAGAGAGTACAGCAGCAAGCCGCTGCGCAGGTGCGTGCGCAGCAATACCATCCTTTCCTCCGCAGAGGAGTTGAAGCGGTGGGCAGAGGAGAAGGGGTGGAAACTGCAGCCTGTCCCATGGTGTACTGAAGGGTTCTTCGTTGACCGTGATGACCGGTCTGTTCCCCTTGGGAAAGATCTTCTGCATCTTCTCGGGCATTTCTACTTCCAGGAAGCGAGCAGCATGTTGCCTGTCGGGCTCCTGCAGCCGGAACCGGGAGAAATCATTCTCGACATGGCCGCTGCACCGGGGAGCAAAACTTCACAGATTGCAGCTGCCATGCAGGGGAGGCCCGCCTCCGCTCCTCATGGAGCTTCGGTGGGCAGGGGAGTGATCGTTGCCAATGATGTACAGGATGCCCGTATCCAAACCCTGAAGTCCGCGCTCCAGCGCAGCGGGGTGATGAATGTCATTCTGACCAAGAGGATGGGGCAGTGGTTTGCCAGGTACATGACGGGCCGCTTCGACCGCGTACTCATCGATGCACCCTGTACTGCGCAGGGTACCTGCAGGAAAGATTCGAACGCGCTCAAATACTGCTCGGAACTCGGCATTCGCAAGGCAGCCAAGCTCCAGCGGGAGCTTTTAGAGTCTGCAGTGCATGCGGCAGCCATTGGCGGTCGCATTGTGTATTCCACGTGCACGCTCACTCCCGAGGAGAACGAGGAAGTGGTGCTGAGCATATTGAACAAATTTAGTGATCAACTTAAGGTTGTCGATCCAAGAGAATTGGCTGTAAATCAAGGGAAAGTGGCATTCGATGCCGCCGTTCGAGACTCGATTGCAGTGCAGCATTCCCTCCAATCTGCAGGGCAAACCGCCTATCCTTTCTTGCGCATCTGGCCGCAGACGTACGACACCGAGGGGTTCTTCTGTGCGGTGCTGGAGAAAACAGCACCCACACGTGAGGCAGAAAAAATGGAACTCAAGCATTTCCGCGAGAAGCCGCTCCCTCGGGGGCAGCAGCAGGAGATTGCCCAGTTTCTCAGGACGCGGTACGGAACAGACATCATCCGTGGTGGAGAGCAGCTTTTCGACAGAGGGGACCATTTGGCTATAACGACAGAGGAGGTAGCGAGGTTGAAGCTTCCGGTTGCGGACTACTGCCTTGGGCTTCCATTCGGAAAGAGGCTCAGGGATATTCCGGTGTACATTGACCATGAGATGGCTGTGCTGCGCGGAGGTGAGGCAACGGAGAATGTCTGCGTCATTCAAGAAGAACAGTTGCAGCACTTGCTGCAGGGGCAGGATATTTCATGTGACGCATCGCTCCTCGGGCATGTGCTCATCCGCTACCGTGGCTGGTGTATCGGGCGGGGGCGCGCACGCAACGGAATGCTCAAAAACCACCTTCCCCGCTGGATGATCTATCACCTGCAAGATGTTGTGTAACTCTGGAGAAGTCTGTTAAGGTCGCTCTCTTGGAAAACGAAGGCACAGGATTCGGCTTTCCCGCTTTCGCTGGGTATATACCCGGCACTGTGTATGGGGGTTTTGAGCGGAGAAACGAGTGGTTTCTGCAGCACTGCCCACACCCGGATATTGCGACATCAGGAGATATGCGCAGAAGAACCGGTATCGATTCACGCTCCTTTGCGGGGGCAGACGAAACCATTGTTTCTATGGCTGCTGGTACTGGGAAGGATTGCATGAGAGTGCTGCGCGATAAAGGGCTGCAGCCGGAGAAGTGCAGGGGACTCCTTCTGGGGACGAGTGCCGTCGAGAGCAGAGTGTTAGGTCTTCGTACAGATGATCTTGCTGGTATCAACGAAAGTGATCCCGCGGCGCTTGTCCAGCGGACCGCAGAGAAGGTTGCGCGCATTCTCGGCCTGGCGGAGGAGAGAGCGATTGGGCACAACTATGTGTGCAGTACGACGGCCAAACTTACGGAGGTGGGTTTGGTGGAAGAAAGAGATATACTTGAGGGGGAGTTCTTTCTTATGGTCATGGCTGAGAAGCTCGGTGACAACCTTGATGTCCGGGACAGAAACACGGGATTTCTCTTTGGGGATTACACAGCAGCTACCGCGTTGCAGAGGGGACAGACGAGATTCAACATTCTTCATGCATTTATAGATACTTTCCCGTCTGAGGGTTTAATCACGCTTGCGAAGCGCACCGTGTACGGACCCGATGGGAAAGAACACGGAGATAGGCAGTGTATTCAAATGAATAATGGCGGCGGAGTACTGGAGACTGCGAGCGGGAAGATGATTGATGCCATCGAACGATCGCTCGTGGAAGTGGGAATGGAGCCGGAAGAGGTTGGGTTGATCGTTCCGCACCAGGCAAACAAACGTTTTGGTAAGGTGATCCGTGCGCAGTGGGAGAGACGTGGTTGGGCAAAACCGTCTCCTGCCGTCGATATAGATGTCTCCCGGTCCGGGAATAACGGTTCGGCATCGTGGATGAGGCGTATGGCAGAAATCCAAAAGCAACTCAAAAAAGGGCAGGTTGTTATGGCCCCCTTTGTCGGTGCTGGCCCCTGTTTTGATCCGAAAACCTTGAGTGTCGGTAATATTGCTCTAAAAGTGGGGGAGTAGGCGAAACTTTGCTATCATGTTTCCCTCAATGGATCCAGTCTTCGAGATCAAAGCGCGGCTTCCCATCGACGAACTGGTCGGGCAGTACTGTGCGCTCCAGAAGAAGGGGAAGCACTTCAAGTGTCTCTGCCCGTTCCACAACGACACGCATCCGAGCATGCTCGTTTCGCCGGACAAGGGGATTGCATTCTGCTTTGCCTGTAATAACGGCGGGGACATCTTCAGTTTCTACCAGAAGATCGAGGGCGTGGATTTCCGGCAGGCGCTCATAGATCTGGGAGAGAAGACGGGTGTGGATGTGAAAGATGTACAGGTGGACGCTGTGAAGAAAGATGAAAAAGAGCGCTTAAGGGAGTGCCTTGAAACGGTGCAGAAGTTCTACGAGAGGAACTTCAAGCAGAGTCCTGCCGCAATGAAATATCTCCAGGAGCGTTGTATTCCCCAGGACCAGGTGAAGCAATTCGGTCTGGGGTATGCGCCTGATTCTTTCTCTCAGACATACGAACATCTCCTCAAGGAGGGTTTTTCGAAGAGTGAGATCATGAAAGCGGGGCTCGGTATTCAGAAGGATCTCAAGGAAGGGAAAATATATGACCGCTTCCGCAACCGCATCATGTTTCCCATTCATGACCATCAGGGGAAACTCGTTGCTTTCGGCGGCCGCACGCTCGGCGAGGGCGATGCCAAGTATATCAACTCCGCGGAAGGGCCCCTCTACCGCAAGTCCTCTGTGCTCTATGGGTTCCATCACGCGAAGGAGGCCATGCGTCCTGTGAAGAAGGTCATCGTTGTCGAAGGCTACTTCGATCTGCTGGCCTGCCATCGTGTCGGTGTGAGTAATGTCGTCGCAGCGTGCGGCACCGCATTCACGCAGGAACACGCCAAGCTGCTCAAGCGCCATACGGAAACAGTGGTGCTCTGCCTCGACCAGGATACGGCGGGCCGCACGGCTGCGGAGAGGGCGTTCCATCTCTGCTCGGCGGAGGGACTCAATGTCCAGACCGTTGTTCTGCCCGACAAAGATCCCGATGAAACAGCCGTGAAGGATCCCGGTTTGCTCACGAAGATTCTGCAGGAGCGGGATGTCCCGTACGTGGAGCATGTCCTGCGGCAGCTTGAAGGACAGGATCTCTCTTCTGTGCAGGGGAAGCGGACAATGCTGAAAACTGTGCTTCCACTCATTGATTCCATTCCTTCTGCCGTTGAGAAGTCACACTATCTTCTCAAGGTGGCCGGTCTGCTCGGTACCACCGAAATAGCACTCAGGGAAGATCTTGCCAACCTGCCGAAGCAGATGTGGGTGGCAGAACCAGCACCGGAGGAGGCGCCATCGGAAGAAGATGCCTCTCGCCGGAAATCATTTTCCAGTATGGAAGTCAGTCTTGCCCTTTTTCTGCTGTACCCCGGCAACCGGCATCTACTCGATCAGCTCATTGCCCCGGAGGAGGGAATGGAAGAGGTTCTCTATCAGGCGATCAAACAAGTGCCGGAGGAGCAGAGCCTCACGCCGGACATGCTCACTATTCCGGAGGAGTACAGGGAACGTCTTTCCATCCTTCTTCTGTACTGCGAGGATCACGACATGGCAAACTGGTCAGAGGGGCTTTCTGTGCAGGAAATACGGAAGAACTGCAAAAATGCAAACCATGAATTCCTGCAGCGCAAACAGCGAGATATTGCAAAGCAGCTTATGCAGGCACGTGCAGAGGGACGCCCGCACGACGAAGCACAGCTGACCACGCAGTATCAGCAGGTGCTCAAACTGGCAAAGATGGCACTCTAAGCACGTGAGTCCCTGGGAGTTTTCTCTTGAGAATCTCTTTTCTTTCCAGGAATGAGGCAGTACCCTGTGTGCCACTTGGCGATTGGCTTTTTTCGCCTATACTTCGTGCTCACATGGCTTCCCATCCGCGAAAATTCATTGCGCAACCCACCGATGACGATCTCAAAGGGTTGCCAGACGCCGTGAAGCATCTCATAAAGAAAGGGCGTGAGCAGCGGTATGTCACACATCAGGAGATTATGCAGGTGGTTCCCAATGCAGAACTGAACGTCGATTTGCTCGATGAAATCTACACGCTGCTCGTGGATCTTGGTATTCAGGTGATCGATGTGAAGGATGCGCTGATCTGGGAGAAGAAGAGCAAGTCTGATCTCGGGGAGCCGGTAGAGGATCTTACGGATGTTGCCACGTTCGATGAAACTGATATTGATACGGATACTGATACAGATGAAGATGCATTGGAGACTGAGGCGGAAGGGAAAGTGGATACAGTGAGTGATGCCGATGATGACGCGCTCGATGTGATCGCCACAGCCGGCATTGCCATCGATGACAAGGAAATTTCAGAAGAGGAGAAAGGGAAACGCCGTCGTGAACGGGAGATTGATCTTCTGGAGATCAGCAATGACTCCGTACGCATGTACCTTTCGGAAATTGGCCGTGTCCCGCTCATCGATGCCAAGAAGGAAGTGGAACTGGCACGGCGCATTCGCAAAGGTGATGCATCCGCGAAGCAGCAGCTGGCGGAAGCAAATCTGCGTCTCGTGGTCAGCATCGCGAAGAAGTACATTGGTCGTGGTCTCTCTTTCCTCGATCTTATCCAGGAGGGAAATATCGGTCTGTTCCGTGCAGTGGAGAAATTCGATCCGGAGCGCGGATTCAAGTTCTCCACATATGCGACGTGGTGGATCCGCCAGGCTATCACCCGTGCTATTGCGGATCAGGCGCGCACCATCCGTATCCCCGTCCACATGGTGGAAACCATCAACAAGCTCACACACACGCAGCGCCGCCTGGTGCAGGAGCTCGGTCGGGAGCCGACTGTGGAAGAGCTTTCCGTTGAAATGGAAATGGATGTGAAGAAAGTGCGTCATATCCAGAAGATCAGCCAGGACATCATCTCGCTCGAGTCTCCGGTGGGGAGCGAGGAAGACAGCAAGCTCGGTGATTTCATTGAAGATGAGGAAGCGATCAATCCGTTCGATGCCACAAACCGGCAACTCCGCAAGGAGAATGTGCACTCCATGCTGGAGTTCCTCACGCCGCGCGAGCGCAAAATTATCGAAATGCGGTTCGGTCTGAATGACGGCATCGGGCACACGTTGGAAGAAGTGGGCAAGGAGTTCGGTGTCACCCGGGAGCGCATTCGTCAAATCGAGGCGAAGGTTCTGCAGAAAATGAGGGATCATCCCCGTTCCATGACCATTCGTGAGCATGGCGGAGCCCCCAAGCGCGTCGGGTTCACCCCGAGCAGTCCGTTCTTCGATACGGATGGTTCATTGGAGAATTTACTCCGGAAGGATCTGGGAGGGGAAAGGAAAAAAGCGGCATAGAAAAAGAGCCGCAGCTGCGGCTCTTTTCAGGATATCGGTGGATGTTTAGCTCCTCTTTCCCGGAATGAGCAGGTAGAGAGCGCTTAAGCCCACGAGAATGTACACGATGGCTTCGACGGCCGGCCACTGACCCACAAGCATCTTGACGACGTTGAGGTCGCCGCCCGAAAAGAAGCTGATGCCGACCAGCCCCCAGTTGATGGATCCGATGAGGACGAGGAGCTTCGCGACATTACGTATCATTGATTTTTCCATAGGGGAGAGGGAAAAGGATAACCAAACTCACAGTGTACCATGGTTCTTTTCCTCCACGAGAGAGGTCTGTTGCCTGCGGAGGAAAAAGTGTCCTACTTCTTACAGCACTTGCCGAGAAATACTGCCTCCTTGAGTGCCGCGAGACCGACGAGTATGTATACGACGTACTCGAGTGTAGGCACACCGCCAAGGAGCAGGTTCACAACATTCAGGTTCTTGCCGAGGAAGCCGCCAAGGCCGATGAGACCCCAGTTAATGCCTCCAATGAGGACCAGGATGAGGACGATCTTGTCCATGGGGCATTTGCCGCAACTGCCACCAGGCCTGCAGCAGCTGCCGGAATCAGTCGGTGTGGGGGTGGGGGTTGCCATAGGAAAGGGGAGGGGGAGAAAATACGGTGAGTAGACTCTATCATGAATATGGCTTTGGGAATGCAATCAGTACATCGGAGAGGTGTTTCTGGCAATGGGATTCTCTCTGCTGCAGAATTACTCAGGGAAGGGTGTTTTCTGTTGGTACCCGCTGGCTTGGAGTTGAACACCTTCGATCATTGAACGATGGCAGATCTCGCCGGCCATCCACCTCCGTCCACTTGCAGCGGACTACGGCGGACAGGTAGCCCCGCGTGCGCGGGGCGAAGGCTGGTGATAGCATGCGGCTGTGAAGCAGTCTCTCAAGACCAGGTCGACGGCGAAGAAGCGGAAGCAAAATGAGGGTGTGTTTGAGAGCCGTTTCGCAGAGCTCAACGACGCTCAGAAACTTGCTGTGGAGACGATTGAGGGTCCGGTGATGGTTGTTGCCGGACCTGGAACGGGGAAGACAGAGGTACTGGGTATGAGAGTGGCATACATTCTCAAAAAAACGCAAATGCGCCCTGGGAACATTCTCTGCCTTACCTACACAACTTCGGGCACAAAGGAGATGCGGGAGCGACTGCGAAGCATCATAGGGCCCGACGCATACGGTATTACGGTGAGCACCATTCACAGCTTTTGTAACGATCTCATTCAGCAGTACCCGCACATTTTTGTGGATTTTCGGGTGCAGGAACAAGTAAGTGCTATCGAGCAACTGCAGATTGTGCGCAACGCGATAAAGGCACTTGGCTCTACTTCTACCCTCTACAATCCGGTTGCAGAGCAAGATAGGGCGGCAGACGTGTTGGATCGGATAACAAAAATGAAGAAAGAAGGAATTTCACCTGCGGAGCTGAAGAAACATGTAGTGCCCTACGCACAGGAAATTAAAAAAACTCCCGCCGGGCGCGAGCGCGATCTTTCATCTGATGCGTATAAGAAGGATCTGCGAAGGGTTGAGCAGTTGAAGGAGTTTATTGCGGTCTACGAGGAGTATGGGAAAGTACTGCAGGAGAGCCATCGTTACGACTACGATGACATGATTCTGGTTACGCTACAGGCGCTCAAGGAGAACGACTGGCTGCTGAGTTCTCTGCAGGAGCGGTACCAGTACATACTTGTGGATGAATTCCAGGACTTAAACGGCGCGCAGAACAGGGTGCTGGATCTTCTCACTACGTTCGTGCATTCGGATTTGCAGCCGAATATCTTTGTTGTTGGAGATGACGATCAGGCTATTTTCCGGTTCCAAGGGGCAAACATCGGCAATATGTTCTCATTTCTCGAGCGTTTTCCCAGTACTGCAGTCATTACACTTACGAAAAACTACCGTTCATTCCAGCCCATACTCGATGCCGCTTCCGAGGTGATAGCAGTCAATGAGGAGCGCTTGGCGGGAAAAATTGGAGGCGTAGAAAAGTATCTTGTTTCCACAAAGAAGGAGAAGGGCGTGAAGCCGCGGTTTGTACGCTTCCCAGATACAAGTACGGAGTACGCAGGCATTGTCCAATTTCTTCGTAAAGCGAAAGAGCAGGGAGTTCCCTGGAAGGAAATGGCGCTGATATGCAGAAGGAATGAAGAGGTACTGGATATTTCCGATGTTCTCACTTCCGCGGGTATTCCTGCCGTGGTCACTGCCAAGCAGGATCTTGTGCGGCATCCTCAGGTACTTGAAGCCGTGAGTCTACTCCGTGCTGTCGCAGAGCCTGCGGTATCCAGTGCGCTCTCTGCCGCCCTGGCGCTCCCTTGCTTCGGCTGCTCTCCTGCAGATTTAGGCAGGCTGTGGATGAACTTCCGTAGCAGGAATAGAGAAGGCGACAGGCTCTCACTCCACGAATACCTTCTCACAGAGGAACCTTCTTCAGAAGCCATACGGAGTGCGCATGAATTCATCACAAAAATGAATAGCGAAATGCCGAATAAAACTCTTACTGCAGTTGTGGCAGAAGCTCTTACGGGTGCAAAACTCCTTCCGGATATTGAAGACACAGAGGCTGATCCCAGAGGTATTGCGGGGCTGCATGTGTTTTATGAGTACGTGAAAAGCAGATGTTACGAAGTAAAAACACTCACACTACGCAATCTCCTCTCAGATATAGACCAGTACCTCAGCGAACCAAAGCTTAAACTGGAGTACGACCTTCCGCACCTCGTGCAGGATGGCGTACAGCTCATGACCGCGCACGGAGCCAAGGGGCTGGAGTTCGATGTGGTTGTCATGGCCAATATCTGGTTTAAGAACTGGGGAGATAGCGGCAATAGGACAACACTCGCCCTCCCAGACCACCTTATTTTCAATATCGACAAAGAGGTGGAAAGGCGGGCTGGACAGGAAGATGAACGCAGGCTCTTCTTCGTAGCGATGACGCGTGCTCGTAAGCAGCTCATTCTCACTTTCCCAGAGACGTATCGGTCCGGTGAGAAGATGCAGGATGCACAGGTTAGTACATTTGTGGCGGAGGCCGGAGAGAAGCTAGAGGAAACTGTTCTACAGGGTAAAGATGTTCCAACCCCCATAGAGACCCTCCGCAAACCACCGTTGCCCATAGATACTGCCTTCCGCGCATTTTTGGATGAGCGACTCAAAGACTACGAACTCTCGGTCACTGCCCTCAATGCTTTTCTCGATGAAGATAATGGTCCCCACCAGTTTCTATGGGAGCAGCTGCTCCAGCGTCCTAGCGAAAAAAAGCCTCAAATGGCTTTCGGTACTGCAGTGCATGGTGCCTTAGAAGATAGGAATCTTGCCTGGCAGGAAGGGAGGAAGTTCTCTGTAGAGGAACTCGTTTCTGCGTTCCAGAAGTACTTGGACAGGGAGATTTTAACCAGAGAGGAGAGAGAGCAGTATTTGCGGGAGGGGAGCGAAATAGTCAGGAGATACGGAGAGCAGACTTCTTCCGGTATTCCAATGATTCTCTCTGCCGAGAGAACACTTCATGCGGTGGTGGATGATGTTCCCATTAAGGGGAAGGTCGACCGTATAGATCTCTTCGAGCCAAACGGAAGAATCTGCAGGGTGTTGGACTATAAAACAGGCAACACATGCCGTACAGAGGAAGCTGTGCGGAAGAAAAAAAATATATTCCGCCAGCTTGTGTTCTACAAAATGCTCTGCGATGCAGACCCGAAGTTCATGCACGAAGCCACACTCTTTACACTCGATTATATTGGGAAGGAAGACCAGGCGAGAAGGGAGATAAGTCTGGAGATCACGGATGCAGAAGTGCAGGAACTGAGGGAGCTTGTGAAGACAGTGTGGGGGAAGATTACTGCGCTCGATTTTACACCACTTTCAGAGTGACATTTCGGCATTAGAAGCCAGAGAGAAAGTCTGGATGCAATTATGTGGGTATGTTTCATTGAATGCATATTTCCTCAATATCGACATCAACTTTCTTGGTCCACAAATCTTTTCTCATGGCCAAGACAGAAGCAAAGAAGTTTGCTCTATTTGGATTTTCTAAAAATCGTTTTACTGCGAGTATCACTTCTTTAGATGCATATAACAACATCTCATGGTATTCAGCTTTGAGATATTCCAAGACATCTTTAGGACTATTTATATCGGGCTGTCTACTTGAAAGATACTTGATATTCTTAGGTTCAAAATAAGCATCCATGTAGAGAAGCGATGATTTATAACGTTTTTGCTTTTGTTCCAACTTCTGAAATTCAATCTCCTTCAATCTGTTGAAATAGGCAGTGATGATTCCACCAATTCCGATTACACCTAGAAGGGAAAGAATGATTTGTGTGATCGCTTCCATAGAATTGGCAGGAAATGGTTCAGATAGCTTACCTAATTTTCGTGTTCCATATTACTCCGTTGCCGAGGTTCATAAACCTCAGCCGCGGAGTAAGAAATCGCGGAACTGCTTCAGGGCCCGGCCCCGGTGGCTTGTACTATTTTTTTGTTCAATACCCATGGCAGAGTACACGAGATCGTAGCCGTCCGGCCGGAAGCAGGCGGAAATTGGCAAACCAGGCAGATAGTCTGCTTCGAGGTCTTCTGTGATGGTTCCGTCGCAAATCCCCTCAAACATGTGGAGGTTTCCCCCGGCATCGAAGTGGGCGAGATAGCAGACAAAGCGGGCTCGTTTGTTCTCTTCCTCCTTCATGCGTTTGAGGAAGTACGCAATCCACTCCTCATCGGAGGCTGCAGGCCCTGCGCCCCAGCGGCGAGTGTGCACTCCAAGTTCCCCTGCGAGTGCATCCACCTCGATCCCGGAATCATCTGCAATGGTGGGCAGTCCCGTGAACACATGGTAGTGCCGTGCTTTCTGGATGGCGTTCTCTGCAAAACTCGATCCCGTCTCAGGCGGTGCAGCAATCTCCTTCTCCAGATCTTTCGGTGTGATCAATTCGATGGAAGTGTCACGAAGACATTCTGCAATCTCTGTTACCTTTCCTGTGTTGTTCGTTCCAATGAGGAGTTTCATGGGAAAATTGTACCATCGAAAGCGGTGAAAGATTCACTGTTAGTGTAGGGAACCTCTGGAAAACACCCAAATTGTCACAGTGAGCTCTGACGAACTGCGACGATTTGATGCATGTCGTGGTTCGACAGTGCTCACCATGACATGCTTTCGTATTTTCCAGAGGTTCTCTAGAAAACATCACTGCGCTGCCATGGTATCGATGTACACCTTCCGCGGTTTCGCACCGTCGGCCGGGCCCACTATGCCTTTGTCTTCCATAATGTCCAGGAGCCGTGCTGCGCGTGCGTATCCCACTTTGAGCTGCCGCTGGAGCAGGCTTGCCGAAGCTCTTCCTGTCTCCTGTACCACGCGGACCGCTTCGAAGAAGAGGTCATCCCCGCCGTTGTCATCCGCTTCAAGGTTGATAGTAGTTGTCTCTGCGACAAGGGGGCCTTCGTCCATTTCATCCATCGGGATTTCCTCCGTGATCTTTCCTCCTCCTGCGATCTTCACGGCGTTGATCACCCGCTCGACTTCTTTGGTGGAGACAAAAATACCCTGAACGCGCATGGGGCTTGGTGTCTCTGCGGTCAGATAGAGCATGTCTCCTTTGCCGAGCAGATCTTCGGCACCTATGCCGTCGAGAATGGTACGGCTATCGACAGAACTCACTGTCCGGAAGGCGATGCGTGTGGGAACGTTGGCCTTGATCAGTCCTGTGATGACATCCACGCTCGGGCGCTGGGTGGCGATGACAAGGTGCATGCCCGTGGCACGTGCCATCTGCGCGATGCGTACCACCATCATTTCTGTATCGCGGCGGAACTGGCGCATCATGAGATCCGCGAGCTCATCGATCACGATCACGACGCGGGGAATGACGTTCTCTTCTTCTGTCTGTATCTCATTGTATTCATCGATGTTGCGTACTCCCTGCTCAGAGAAGCGGTGGAGGCGGCGTCCCATTTCTGCCACGGCCCAGCGGAGTGCCTGCAGGGCTTTTTCCGCTTCAGTGATCACCGGCGTGAGGAGGTGGGGGATGCCATCGTACGGCACGAGTTCCACGCGTTTGGGATCGATGAGAATGAGTTTCAGTTGGTCCGGGGCATTCTGGTAGAGCAGCGAAATGAGGAACGTATTCATGCAGACGGATTTTCCTGATCCTGTTGCCCCGGCAATGAGGATGTGCGGCATGCCGTTGAGCGGCGCTACGATGGCTTTTCCCCCCACGTCGCGTCCGAGGGGGAGCGTGAGGTTGGAGGTACTCTGCACGAATTCCGGGCTTTCCATGATTTCGCGGAGATGCACGATAGTTCTCTTGATGTTCGGCATCTCAATGCCGACGAGGGATTTTCCCGGAATGGGTGCCTCTATGCGGAGGCTGGGAGCGGCAAGAGCAAGCGCAAGATCATCCTTTAAGGCGCCAATGCGGCTCAGTTTCACTCCTTCTGCAGGCTGGAGAGTGAATTGCGTCACCGTGGGTCCGGGATGTGCGTCGCGCACCGTGACTTCAATCTCGAATTCACCGAGTTTCTCCTCTATCAGCCGTGCCTGGCGCTTGAGCTCCTCGTCGTTCACGGTCAGTTCGCTCTGTGCGTCGTCGAGGAGGTCATAGCCGGGGAAAGTCCACTCCTCAAAGCGGGTATCCTGCATGGTGATGGTATTCTTCGCGGCTTTTGCTGCCTTCTTCAGACTTTTGGCTGCGACATTTTTCACCGTCTGTTTTGCGAAGATCGGACGGACGATATTGAGTTCAGGCGGTTCATGGTCCTCCTCCATGAGGTCAGGGTCCTCTTCCTCTTCTTCATGTTTCTGTTCCTTTTCCCGCGCCTGTTCCATCGCTGGGATTCTGCGTCTGATCTGCTGCACAGTTTTCTTCTCCTTTCGTGAAGAAAACAGAGCACTGCCAGTTTTCAGGAGCGAAGGGAGATCCGGTTCAAATGCTATGAATAACCCTGCTACAAAGACGGATGTGAGAACGGTGTACCCGACAGCGCGGCTGGCAAAGAGCAGGAAAGGCATGCTGGCCATGAAGCCGATGGCGCCGGCAAGCTCATCTCTCCGTGTGCCGATCTCTTCCACGGGTGCGCCGATGTGCATCATACCGAGGAAAGAAACGAGGCAGAGCCCGAGCCCGAGCCAGATGCGGGTGGGAATTCTCTTCTCTCTGGCATTGAGTTTGGATGGATTCACAAACCAGTGGAGCAACCCGGAAACGATGAGTGTCAGAGGGAAGAGAATTCCCCACTTCCCAAAGAAGAACACCAGGAAGATCTGCAGACTTTCACCAATCATCCCCGCCTGCTGCTGGAGTACGAGCAGGAGGAGAATGCCGATACAGAGCTGTACCGTACCGCTTATCTGCCTCCGCGTGCTCTCGCTGAATTTCAGCTGCCGGGCTTTCCTCTTTGCCATATGTCTGTGGCGTGTGGTTCTGCGGTGGGAGCGAGCCATAGGCGTAGTATATCGCAGTACGGTTGGAATGAAAAATCCAGTTTTTCGCAAGGTACGGACGTTTGCTCGTTTACTCGTGCACTCGTTCCTCGTTGGAACGAGCCAACGAGTAAACGAGCGAATGAACTTCCCTGATTCAGAAGGTCTTCCATCTGACTAGAGGTTCTCTTCTCTCTCGGCTACCATATGCCGTGCTATGAAAATCCTCGTCTTTGGTGGAAAGGGCTACATGGGCCAGGAGTTCCTCAGGCTTTTCCCCAATGCAGTGGCTCCTCCAGTCGATATCGCAGACTGCAATGCGGTTGCGGTGGCATTGGATGCTGAGAAGCCCGATGTTGTCATCAATGCTGCAGGGAAAACGGGACGTCCGAATATCGACTGGTGTGAGGATCACAAGGAGGAAACGGTGCGTGCGAATATCACAGGGCCGCTCGTATTGCTGGACGAGTGTGCTAAGCGAGGCATCTACTGGGTGCATTTGGGTTCAGGGTGCGTGTACCAGGGGGATAACGGGGGAAAGGGTTTTTCGGAGGAGGATGCTCCGAACTTCCGAGGCAGCTTCTACTCGCGGACAAAAGCGGCGTGCGACGAGATTCTCAGGGAATTTCCCGCCGGCCCCGACGGCACCGGAGGGGTGCTCATTCTCCGGCTCCGCATGCCGTTTGATGGTTCCCTGCATGAACGCAATCTCATTTCCAAACTCACGAAGTATTCCCGCGTGCTCGGCACAGAAAATTCTCTCACATATCTGCCAGATTTCTTCGCTGCGGCGAAGGTGCTCATAGAAAGGCGGAAAACGGGTATGTACCATGTGGTGAATCCTGGGGTGATATCGCCGTACAGAATTATGGAGCTCTATAGGGAACTCGTGGATCCGAGGCACACGTTTGAGCGTCTCACGCTCGGAGAGCTCTCTCAGGTGGCGAAAGCCGGGCGCAGCAATTGTGTGCTCACCAATGAAAAGCTTCTTTCCGAAGGCATCAAAATGCGTCCTGTGGAGACAGCGGTGAAGGAGGCTCTTTCTGCAGTTGCAGGGCTGAAGTCATAAATTGATGGGATATTTGTTTTGTGGTAAAATAGAATGATTTAGTATACCTAAACATTCCCATTTCAACGCAACCTGAAGAATTCTCTCACTCTCATCAGAAGTATTCCCTGGAAGATAGTGTGCCATGCTGTCTGGAAGTTTGTGCGGAGGCGCTGGAAGCTGCTCCTCCTCCTTGCCATTATCCTGCTCCCGTTCATTGCGCTTGGATTTTTCCTGTTCGCACCGGAGAAGCCGGAGTACATCACAGCTGAGGCTGTGAGAGGGGATCTCATTCAGTCAGTGGAGGCAGTGGGCACGGTGATCTCCGAGAAAGATTTGGAGCTGAAGTTTCCTGTCACCGGGGTAGTGGAGGAGGTCTATGTGAAAGAGGGTGATACCGTGGAAGCAGATCAGGTGCTTGCAGAACTGCGCAATAACAGCCTGGAGGCTGACCGTTCGTCTGCTTCTGCTAGTTACCAGGCCGCTCTCGCAGATCTGCGGGCACTTGAAGAGGGAACGCGTCCGGAGGAAATCGCAATCGCGGAAGCGGAAGTAGAAAACAAGCGGGCGGCTCTCGCAGCAGCGCGCGCCACATTGGAGAATGCCGAGCGGAGTCTCGGGCGGTCTCAGGGTGAGCTTGATCAGTTGCACCGCGAGGCGGAGACCAGTCTCAGTGGCTATGTCTCCACTGCAGGCAGCACCATTTCCCAGGAGCTCACTGATATTGAGAATTCCCTCAATGAACTCGACGACTACTTCGATACCACCGTCATCAAGAATGCGGTGGAATTCCGGTCCCGCATTGAGTATGAGGTGTACGTGCGCAAGCGTGAGGAAACGGGTGTGGCCATTGCGGATGCACTTCTTGGGAGCAGGCCAGCAGATTTCGAAGAGGCGCTTTTGAACTTGGGAACAGCGCGGGAGGCTGCTTTGCACGCTGTTGCTGCAGCGGATGATGCGTATACCATCATGGTCTCCCTGCCTACTTCCAACTATCTCACTACTGCAACAAAGGAGACGTACAAGGATTCTTTTGCCGGCGAGAGGAATAGCATCCAGAGTGCCCTCAATGACATAGAGGATCAGCTCAAGGCCACCCGGGATGCCTCTGCGAATTTCAGCACGCAGATTGCAACGGAGGAATCCGCATTCGCGACCGCACAGGGAACCAAGGATAAAGCACTGGCAGATATTGCGACGTACGAGACGTCGCTGCGCGTGCAGGAGGCCCAGCTGGCGCTGAAGAAAGCCGGTGCTCGGCAGGCGGATATCGATGCTGCAAGAGCAGCGGCAAACAGAGCGTACGCAGGGGTCCGCTACGCGCATGCAAGACTGGATGATACCGTTCTCAAGGCTCCCATCGCCGGGCGCATCACCAAGGTGAACCTGAAGGCCGGAGAATTTACCGGGGATTTCGAGGACTTCAACCGTGCGATTACCATGCTCGGGGACAGTCCGTACCGCGTGGAAATGTTCGTTTCCGAGATCGACATTCCCAAAGTGCAGTACGAGCAGGAAGGGGGCGTGGAACTCGATGCTTACCCCGGCCGTGACTTTCTCCTGCAGGTGACAGAAATTGATCCTGCTGCCACCTTAGTCGATGGAGTGCCGAAGTACCGTATCAAGCTCGATTTCCTTGAGGACGAAGAGAAAAACCTGAAGATTGGCATGACGGGTGACGTGGAGATCATCACCGGGGTTCAGAAGGAGGTGACGATGGTGCCGGGACGTTCTGTCATCAAGAATGCGCTGGGGCAGAATATCGTCCGCATTCTCCATGGGGGAGATGAGATAGAGGAGCGCACTGTTGTTGTCGGCATGGAGTCCGATACCGACGTGGAAGTCATCAGTGGGGTGGAAGAAGGGGAGAAAGTGGTTATCCTCATTAAAGAATAGGAAATGGAATTTTCAATTTATCATTCAGTCTCAACCTATGGCAAAGCAGAATCCACCGCTGATCGAGACTGTTGATCTCTGCAAGTCGTACTTCAATGATGGGATGGAAACGCCGGTGCTCTTTGACATTGATCTCACGATCCGCGAGGGAGAGTTCATTTCCATCATGGGGCCTTCCGGATCGGGCAAATCCACGCTCATGCACATTCTCGGATTCCTGGATACTCCCACTTCCGGTTCGTACCTCTTCCGCGGCCAGAAGACGCGTGTGCTCCACGATGACGAGCTTGCCCGCATCCGCGCGACGCGCGTGAGTTTCGTATTCCAGGCATTCAACCTGCTCCCCCGCACGACTGTGTTGGATAACGTCATTCTTCCACTGCTCTATCACCCGACCATTCCTGCATCTGAGCGCACGGAGAGAGGGATGAAAGCCATTGAGCAAGTCGGTCTCACAGAGCGCGCCACCTACTTCACCAACCAGCTCTCCGGCGGCCAGCAGCAGCGCACAGCCATTGCCCGTTCACTCGTCACCGAGCCGGATGTCATCTTCGCGGATGAACCGACGGGAAACTTGGACAGCGCCTCCGGCATTCAGGTGATGGAGGTCCTGCAAAATCTCCACAGCAAGCAGGGGAGAACCATCGTTCTCGTCACGCATGAAAAGACGACTGCAGAGTATGCCGAGCGCGTCATTCACATTCTTGATGGGCGCATTGCGACCGACACGCGTGATTTCAAGAGGAACCACGCCAAGAATGTGAAACACCTCAAGTAGCCATGTTCATCACAGACACATTCGCGACGGCCCGTAGAGCGATCGGCGTCAACAGGAAACGTTCTATGCTCACGATGCTTGGGGTCATCATCGGTGTGAGTTCCGTGGTACTCATGACAGCGGTCGGTGCAAGTATGGAGGTGCTCATACTCAGTCAGATCAGCTCCATAGGTGCGCAGAGCATGGTGGTGTTCCCTGGGCAGAAAGAAGGAGTGGAAAGCACGCTCGCCGCGGGGTTCGACAGCCTTACATTTGATGATGTCGAGGCGTTGGAACGGCTCACAACCATCACGAGTGTTGCGCCGGCGATTTTTGTGGATATCCCCACCGCTGTCTATGGCAGAGAGAAGACGCAACCCCGTGTCATTGCAACGACGCCGCCGTATTTTCAGAACCGTGAGATGCCGGTTGCAGTCGGCCGTGTTCTGGAAGAACGGGACATCATGCGCGCGCGGCACGTTGTGGTACTCGGTTCCGATATCGCAGATGATCTCTTTGGGCTGGAAGATCCGGTCGGCAAGCAGGTAAGGCTGGGAGATCTGCAGTATACCGTGGTGGGGGTACTGGAACCGGTTGGGACGCAGTTCTTCCAGAATGCGGATGAGTTTGTTTTCATTCCGCTCACCACGGGACGTGCCGTAACGGGTCAGAAGCATGTGAATGTCATCACACTCCAGGCAGTGGGAGATTTTGATCTCGCGCAAGCAGATGTGGAGTCCCTGCTTCGCCAGAGGCATGGCATTGTGAACCCGGAAGGAGATACGGACGAAGACGACTTTATCGTCCGCACGTCGCAGCAAGCGAATGATATTCTTGGTGCGGTGTCATTGGGTCTCACACTGTTCATTACCACTATTGCGGGCATCTCTCTGGTCGTCGGCGGCATCGGCATCATGAACATCATGCTGGTTGCGGTGACCGAGCGTACCCGTGAGATAGGCCTCCGGAAGGCCGTGGGAGCACGAGGGAGGGATATTCTTCTCCAGTTCCTCTTCGAAGCGATTCTCCTCACCCTGTTTGCCGGCATCGCTGGTGTTGTCTTCGGTGTCGGCCTCGCCGGTCTGGCAGCATTGATTGTGGACAAATACCTCGAGAGTTATGACTTTGCGCTTTCGGTTCCTGCCATTGGGCTTGCTCTCGCCATGGCGATTCTCACAGGGCTTGTGTTTGGCATCTACCCGGCAAGACAGGCTTCCAAGCTCTCTCCCATGAACGCACTCCGGTACGAATAATGCTCCTTCGCGACACCATCCAAACGGCTCACAGGGCAATTGTCGCTCACAGAATGCGATCACTCCTCACGATGCTCGGCATCATCATAGGAGTCGGTTCCGTGGTGCTCATGGTCTCCGTTGGGCGCAGCTTTGAGCGCTATATTCTCGATCAGGTCGAATCGTTCAGCAACAACCTCATTGAGCTCTATCCAACAGGCTACGAGAAATTCGGCCGCACGCTCGATAGCGTGACCTACGGCGATTACGAGGCGATAACCGGGCTCACCACTGTAAAGAGTGTTGCGCCGGTAATATTTATTACTGAGAAAGTGCAGTATGGAACGGAAGAGTTATCGCCAAATATATTCGGGACGACATCCAACTTTTTTGCGAACTATGGGCTCAAATTGGGGGAGGGGAGACTCCTTTCCGAAGCCGATGAAAAAGCGGCGAGATCTGTGACAGTGCTTGGGTATGAGGCAGCGGAGGATCTCTTTGGCCAAAGAAGTCCGCTCGGTGAACGCGTGCAGATAGGGAGTCGCTCCTATACTGTGGTGGGTGTGATGCAGAGTGTAGGTTCTGCTCTCATGCAGGATCTCGATACCTTTGTCTTTGTTCCATTTACCACTGCGCGCTCTGCAACAGGACAGAAGGAGCTGAGCTACATGACGATGCAGGCGGTAGAGGATGACGAACTTGCACTTGCAGACGTCACGTTGCTTCTGCGCCAGCGCCATGGCATAGACAATCCTGAGAACGACTACGATAAAGATGATTTCCGTGCCCGTTCCGCTGAGCAAGCGACGAAGATTGTCGGTCAGGTCACGCTCGGGCTCACGGTGTTCATTGCGCTCATTGCCGGGGTTTCTCTTCTCGTCGGCGGCATCGGCATTATGAATATCATGCTTGTCTCCGTAGCGGAGCGGACGAGGGAGATCGGGTTGCGCAAGGCTGTGGGTGCACGTGGCCACGACATTCTGCTCCAGTTCCTCATAGAGGCTGTAACGCTCACGCTTGTTGGCGGGAGTATCGGCATCATTGGGGGGATGACACTTGGAATGATCCTTGCTGCAGCAGCGAGTAAGTATATCGGGTATGTTCCCTTTGTTCTCTCTTTCCCAGCTTTACTTGCAGCAGTGCTCATGGCGCTCGGGACAGGTCTCCTCTTCGGCATTGTCCCTGCGAAGAAAGCTGCGAGCTTAAGTCCCATGGAGGCGATACGGTGGGATAAATAGAACGGCTTGCGATTAGCGATTAGCGGCTAGTCGCTACACGCTAACCGCTACTCGCTTACACAAATTTCAGCCACGCAATTGCCACCAGTATGAACACGAGCGCTGCCCACTGGGAACGGCTCAGTTTCTCGTGGTACCAGAGCCAGCCACAGAGAGCCGTGACAATCAGTGATCCGCTTCCTATGGCGCTCACGATGGCGATGGGCCCCATGCTCAGAGCGAGTGCATAACATCCTGTTCCGATGAGAGTAGGGGAGGCCGCGGCAGTGATGCCGAGCATGGTACGCGAGTCGATGCGTGTCAGTCCCCTCCGGAGGAGCACCCATCGCAGCAGGATGGTCACGGCAGATGCAATGCCTATTGCCGCTTCCCAGAAGTAGCCGCTTGCGAGAGGATCAACTGCACGGCTCATATCTGTGAGGATGATTTTTGTGATGATGACGGGAAAAGCAGAGAGGAGAGAGAGCGAGATGCCAAGGAGGAGTTTCTGCGAGATGTGGGGTGCATCCACCCGCTGCATAGAAAGCCAGATGCAGGAAAGGACGACAACCGCAACGAGGAGGAATTCCATTGCAGGGAGCACTTCTTCGTAGAGCAGGAGACCTGCGAGGGCCATGAGGATGTTGATGGCTGCTTGTTTGATAGTGTGGCCTACACCAATGGCAATGAAGTGATAGGACTCGAAGACGATGGCAAGGTACACCCCTCCGGCAATGCCGGAGATGAGGAGCACTTTCCAGTGTGAGAGTACTTCGGCAATTTCCTGCGGTGAAGAGAGGAAGAGGAGTGGAAGGAGGGTGACGAGGAAGGAGATATTCCGGTAGAAGGCCAGGCTCAGCCCGTCCATACGCCGTGCATATCGCACGAGGAGTGCGTTCTGGAGCGCGTAGCCGAGCATGGAGCTCACAGCAAGAAGGTAGAACATGTGGATTGAATTCTAGGGGAGTGGGAAGTACACTCCAACAGTCAAATGGTGCTTCTCTGCACTATTGGCACTGATTCTTTCGCTTACGTGGGTCGGTACCGAAGTGGTCAAACGGGCCTGACTGTAAATCAGGTGGCCTTGCCTTCGGGGGTTCGAATCCCTCCCGGCCCACCACACTTCGCTCTTCGCTATACGAAGAGCTTCGCGTGGTACACCGCGTAGCCGCAGGCGAAGTTGTGTGGCGCGCCATCTCCAGTTACGAAAGTGCGAAGTGTGCCCCGCGGAGCTTTGCGCAGCAAAGCGAAGTGGGGCATTATGATCTGCCTATG
>Ga0208958_1000131_pt1 | contig 98865 bp, 101 predicted proteins | sample RifOxyB1_FD_184032 | JGI IMG/M metagenome (GOLD analysis project Ga0208958, IMG submission 184032) | Soil microbial communities from Rifle, Colorado - Rifle Oxygen_injection B1 (SPAdes) | ecosystem: Environmental > Terrestrial > Deep subsurface > Rock core/Sediment | place: Rifle, Colorado...
CTGGAATAATGCAGGGATAACCTCTTTTGTTTGTTTACCTATAAAATTGTGAATGTTATTCAACAATATAGTTTTAATTTCTTGTTTAAGCATTATTTTAACCTCCTTAGTATTTACCGGATAACTTACTATATTTATTATACACAATATTAATATAAAACAATACTTTTGTGGTGTTATTAGAGGGTATTTTGTGTATAATATTGTGTTGTTATGTGTAAGTTTGTTTAATTATTTTAATTGTAAATTAATTTGTATATGAGAAAAAATTAAACCCTTGACGGGTTTAATCTCAATCAATTTCCATTATTTTCTTACCGTCCTTCCAAATACTTATAACTGCTTTTGGTTCACAATTTTTATAATGTTTTGCTCTAAATATAGCTTCTTCCAAGCTGTCAGAGTGCGTCAAACTTCCGTAATAACTACTGTTAACTCTATACATTTTTATTCCTCCTAAAATTTTAATTTGCCGTGAGAATAGTATAACATAATAGCGACTAGTTGTATATAGATTTTAATAAATTTATGGGGGTTTATTATTTTTTGATTCTTTATGATAATTTAGACAAAAAATAAAACCCTTTACAGGGTTAATATTTATAAATTAATGTTCTATAGTGTAGTTTTTGAATATTATACCCTCCTGCTAAAATTGTGTCTATGTTCACACTTCCCTTTTCTCCTTTGATAGTTCCATCCATACCTTTATTGGGATTATAGTTTAGACTTACTATTTTTTCTATATTGCCTATTTTATCCTTTAGCATGAATATTAATTCTTTAAGCATAATATCATGAGCATAAATTATATCTTCTTCGCTTACTTTATTTCTGTCTTTATCCTTCCAAGTTGTTAAGGCGTTTAATTCCATTTCCTTAACTTTAAGTATCAGCAATTCAATATTACATTTATTATCTGCCATATACTTTTCATAATCAGTTTGATTCAATCCTTCAGCCTCTTTCTTATCAAGAATCGGCTTTAGCTGCTCAAGCATTTTTAAATCTTCTATAAGTGACTTAGTATAATACTTTATACTGTCTGAGCAATCCTTTAACCTTGACAAATAAGTTTTAGATGTTACGTTTAAATTAACTATTTTCTCAGCATCTTCTTTAATTAAATTTTTCATATTGTCGCATATTCTGGATCGTTCTATGTATACACCCCTGATTTCTCCCAAGGTTTTAGCTTCCCAGAATTCTTTAAATTCTTTTTTGGTCAATTGGTTCAACCTCCTTAAAAAATCTGAAAATATGTAGTTGATAATATTATAAAGAATACAATGAGATATTGCAAGGAATATTATTTTATTACTCTGTATTTAGCTGTTAATATTAAATATAATTTTTAGATTTAATATTTCATATTGATATTTAACATACAATATAGTATATATTTATTTAGTTTTATCTAAGTATTATATGATTAACAAGCAATAAAAGCAATAAAAGCAATAAATTATAATTAATTTGTGTTAAGGGTTTTAAGTGGTTGTATGGGGATTGTAGGAAGGTAAATAATTATTGTAAGTGATAAGTTTAAGGTTGTTTTTGTTATTTTATTGTTGTTTCCGGTTAGAAAAGGAAAAGGACATAATAAAAACCCTATTCAATTTTACTGAATTTAATCAGCTACTAAACAGGGTTTAAAGTTTAATTATGCTTGTTTTAATTGTCTCATACCGTCTGCCAATATCCAGAGTGCCTTATTGAGTTTAACATTATTGTCGATTGATTTTACTTCCCTGGTTGTTGTACGGTTTCCGTTTGCCGTTCTGCCTCTTAAACCGCCTCTGATAATGTTTTCTTGTACCCGGTTAAAATTTGACCATAAATCTGGATTCCTATCGGCTATTCTTCTGGTTGACAATAATTGGTTAGGTGTTATCGGTGCTTCGTTTTCGTCGTATTTCAATGATAAAGCCGCTTCGGCAAATATTTCCTGCTCCGCTGGTAACAATAATGTTGACTTCATACCGTCAATACTTTCGGTCACTGTTTCAAAATCATTTACAATCGTATAAGCTGCATCTATTACATTGTGGACAATATTTCCTTTATGTCTAACTCGTATATCCTCTACAATGTCACCTGTAACCATACCATTCTGACATATGAACCGGAAACAACCTGCCATCATTTGGTAACTAGATGTTCCGTCATGTGAGTTAATAAGAATAATCTCGTTGGCTTCTGCTTTTTCGATTTCTCCTGTTTGACGTAATCTAAGCATATGCTTAGTAAATTCGGATTTACCTTCTATTCTTGATCTGGATTGTGCCACAAAAAATGGCTGAAATCCTTCTTTTCTGAGACCGTCAAGAACATCAATTGTAGGAATATAGGTGTATCTGGCAGACCTGGATTCATGAGCCTCATTAGCGAATATACTGGGTGCAATCCTGAATAATTGTGAATTGTCTAAAGGGATATTTGACCTTAATGCGTTGCTGTTTTTGCCAAATCTTGTTGCTAATGCCATTTTGAATGACCTCCTATAAATTATATTTAGTTTTCAAAGAATTGTTACGAGGTGTTACGGGTTTTAATACTTATGTATTTATATTATGTTGTTGTTTGGTGCTAAATACTATTATATAGATTTTTGAGATAATTGCAATAGATTTTAAGTAAATATTTATTTTTTTATTATGTATAGAATTTACAGTATATTTACAGGATATTTAATACATATTTATAGTTATTATATCTAAGTATTTTATATTTGTATCGAATTTATATCTAATTATTACTATAGGATAAGATATAAGGAATTGTAGAAATAATATACCTTAATTAAATTTTAAGTGGCTTGTTGACCGTCCTGTGAGGGTGAATTTTAGGTAAGTGTTATGTCGGTTGCTGTTATAGAGGATTAGAGATTTGAGCAAAAAAATAATAGTATATCGTTGTTGACTATACTATTTTGGTTAGTTCCCGGTTATTTTGTTACTCTTCTCGCCATGCACTCACGACTGACAAACTAACATTTAACTGTTTTGCCATATTTTGTGCATCTTCCTTAGCTTCAGTAGATGCATATTCCTTCACCCATATTCTAGTTATTTCACCAGGAATTAGGATAATTTCGTTATGAGCATTTTCTCCATAATATCCCTGGTGTTTTTTGTAAAGTTGGGTATAAGAGAATGCAGGAGTAAAACGGTTTATATCGTCAAATATGTGAACATCATCCTGTATATAAGTGTATATATCTGTACAAGATGCTAATATTACTTCTCCTTTTACATATATTCCCATAAGTCCAATTGGTTTGTTGGGAGTGCTACAACATATTTCTATTTTGTTATTGTATTTAATTGTATCTTGGATATAATGTAGGTTATTCCAAGGTGAACCATTGTTAAATGCTGTCAGACCATGTGAATATGAATATTTTGACAGATTTAAATGAGGTGAAGTTATGGCTGCTTGTCTGTTCTGTTCCGCATAGTCGTCGCGGGTGCTATTATCTAGTCTGTTATTCAGTTTATTCATATGACCAATAAATGCATAATATTGGTTATATGAACGTATTTTGTTATTGAAGAAATTATATGTATTGTTATAGATTTCCTGGTAGGAATATCTATTTTTTGTTATGTGACAGCGAAAATTAAAGGTGCTATCTTCTGTAAATTCTGACATTTCTAATATATTATATCTGTCTAAATATGGAATTATGTTACCCTCTGTATCTATAACTTTGTGGTTTAATTGTAAAAACCCTACAAAGATATACTTAGTGTTATCTTGATCGTCAATTTCCTGCAATTCAATAGGAATTAAACAATCTAGGGTATATTTCAATTTATTCCATTTACTAGGATTTGAGCAGGTTTGTTCTGTCGGGTAAAATACTACATACATATTTTGGAGAATCGACAAGGAGATTTTTTCCGGAAGTGATAAGATTTCAGCTATGGCATTGGCGTAGTTTGGATCAATTGAACAGACTGGTTGATCATCGTTGATTGATTCGTTCCACTGGCATAGATAGGGAAAATTTCTTTCTTCTGTCATTATAATTCCTCCTAATTTATTATAGTTTTAATGGTTATAATTGTTAAATATCTTTATGTTACCCACTGTCTGCTGTTATGGCAATATATGGATATTTTATTAAATTGACAATGGGCAAAGAAAAAGTATTTTGCTGGATATTTATTTTTATATTATTATTCCAAGTTTTTAGATTTGGAGTAAGTAACAAATTCATTATAGCCTTTTTCTGTTGCTACTTGGATCAAATCTGTCCAGGTTAATTTTAATGTATCCTGTAAACTAATGGTAGGCATTAACTCAGTTAATAAATGTGTAAACTGTAGACTAGCTTTAAAAGTTTCAATTTTTAACGTACCTCTGAAAATTCTAATTTCTACAGTATTATCATTTTTTAAATTAACCGCAAAATATCTACCTTCAGCTTTAGCTTTTTTGCAAATTTCAGCAGGTTCTTCTTCTGTTGATAGATTATTATAACGGTTACAGTATTCTACAATTTGACTATTCTTCCTTCTGGAAAATTTCTTAATGTTATCCCAATTAGTCTCAAAAAATAATAATAGTTTAGCAATATTTAAATCCTGTTCGTGTTCTGATTCGCCAAAAGCTAACTTGCTAATGTGTATATGCATCCCACAGGTGCCCGAGTCATGACTAGAATATCCTTTTGTATCGCATTCATCTAGTATATATCGCCATCCCATATTTTTCATATGGTAGTTATATGTACAAGGATGTGAAACAAGTTCCATACCACGTTTAATCGAACCATCTTTTTTAATATAAAGATATTTTTCATACTCAGTTAAATCTGTTCCATTGGCTTGATCATGAATCTCTAAAGCATGGTCTTCCTTAGATTCGTAACAATTATATTCCTGCTCTTCTGTTCTGTCAATTTCCAATTCTATTCCATAATATGTATTTGTTACCTCGCCAGTCATAAAATGAAAATTTAAAGTTTCCGGTGTATATTTATAGTCATGAATAAAAGTTAAATTTTTCTTAATGTCATTCTGACAATCAGCGCAAACTGGTTCATTCTGCCATAATTCAGTGCTATCACGTTCAACAATATTTTCACATTCGGAACAAATTATTAAATCTAATTCCTCTATGCAGTTATGACAAGCATAATTATTATGACCTTCTGTTATATTACTTTTATGGTATTCGGTATTACAAAAACTACAAGTTTTAATTTCTTGAGCGCACTCGTCACAATAAAATTCATACTCTGTAAAATTTCCATCTCGTTGATACATATTGTCAGATATATCAGTAAAACCACAATGAAAACAACTTACTAATTCTGGCATTTTTTCAACCTCCTATTGATATAATTTTAAGAATGTAAAAATAAATTGTACTACTATATATAGTATTCGCCATCGGCCTTGTTTTATCCTTCTTTTTTATTAGATATTTTTTAGATTTTTATTTTTATTTTTTGTTGGTTCGGACATAGATATTATGTATATGTTTATATATATTTGTATAACTATTTAATATGGTTAGAAGGTTGTTAGATAGTTGATAGATAATTGATTGAATAATTATTATATCTATGTTTATATAATTATCGTTGTAGAGTCGATTTAAGGAATTATAGGTGTTGGAGTATGTAAATTATATTATAGTGGTCTTAAAATTGATTGTGTGAGGCATGGAATTGTTAGGGATGAGCAAAAAAATAAACCCAGTGAGGGGTTTATTTATATTTATATTTTATACTGCTTTGGCTGATTGTGCCCAACGGTATTGATCTAGGGCTTTAGCTTCGGCCTGGTAACGATTTTTTGCTACTATTCGTTCTAAAAATTCAAATGGGGAATTATTTTCGTTCAATGCGGTTATCCATACCCAAAAGTTGGTTGTGTTGGTGTTAATCATTGTTGTATTCCTCCTATGTATTTATTATTTTGTTGCTACTATAGTATTCGCCAAAAGATTTTTAATACCTTCTTTTTAAGATATTTATTTTATTATTTCTTAAATTATTTTAAGTAAAAATAACCTATATTATATTAAATTATGTATAAGTTTATACAATTATTTTTATAATTGTTTAAATTATATTTGAAAAATAATTTTTGGTTGGGTAGAAAAAAGAAAATAAAAAAGAGCTTTTCAGCTCTAGTTTATAAATAGTTTTTTGGTTGGCATTGGACACAACCTGCCCCGCGACAATTGCAGGTGTAGTGTTCGTTTGGTTCGGGATAATGGCTATATTTACTTGGTTTGTGAAATTCTTCTATGAATTCTTCCTCGGTTATATCGTCCTGAATTCCGCATTTTGATATAATTTTTTGTTCGCACTCAGGACAGTATAGGATATTTTCTGTGTTATACTCTTTGTCGCATAGGATACAAATCATGGTAAAACCTCCTATTATTTAATATAATTAATAATTACTTCTAAATTTAGCATAATAGCTACTTTATGGTTTATTAATCCATTTTTATAGCCATCTAGGATTTTATCCCTATATCCTGGAATTAATGTTTCATCTAGTAAATAAATCCAAGATGATAGACTACCATCATATCGATTCCAGGCACTATAAGCTATTATGTTAATATCTTCTAATTTATGGATTTTATAAGGATGGTTATTTCTTACATAATAAATTTTAGGTGTTTCTTTATATATTTCTAATTTTTGGATGTCTTCTGTGATGGTGCCTTTGTTGATAGTTAATGTATATTTTGTAATAAATTGTATGTTTTGCAATTGTTTCACCTCCTTTGGTTGGTTTGGTTAATCTCTTTATAAAAAGCAGGTTAAATCAATTTTTTTGGAAATAACATTAACCTGCTCTATGTAAAAAGATTAAATCCAGTATACTTCGTTCCTTCTATTTTCTGCATCATATTGCAGTTGGTCTTCAAATTGTTTTAATAATTCCTCTCTAATCATATCACACAAAGACATAGTATTGTGACCTTCGCCATTATTTAGCCTATAAATCATCATGGTAGCATCTTCCACAAACATATTACAATTAATGTCAAGATTGCTAAAACTATGATACATTGTATATGTTTTGCCGTTTAGTTCCCAAGTTGAATTGTTTTTATTTAAGGATAAAAATTGTAAATTGGCGTATTGTTTAGTTACGTTAAAATATTGGTTTTTGTCTCTGTTTCCTGCGGTGTATAAGTTTGTTAATTCCTGATTAATTTTTATAGCTTTGTTTAATGCCATTGTTCAGCAACTCCTTTTTTTATTTGTTTTTTAATTTGTACTACTATATATAGTATTCGCCAACGGGTAGCTGAATTCCTTCTTTTATTTTTATATTTTTTTAATATTTTATGATTTTTTATTAAAATTTATGCGTGGTTTTTATATTTTTTATGTTAGATTTTATAATTAATTGGGTGAATAGGCTTATATGTTGCTAGGATTGGATTTAAGGGTAGTTTGTGTTGTTTTAGGTGGGTATATGGTGATTGTGTGAGGTTTTAATTTTTTGTTTGTGGTTGTTTTTTGGTATAATTTGTATTTGGTTATTATGGTTATTATGGATTATATGTAGTATTTAATACTATGTGTTCCCCGTGGAACAATTGTGGGATTATTTATTTTGTGGTTGTGTTGGATGTGGTAGATAGTAAAATTAAGCAAAAAATAAACACTCTATGTTAAGAGTGTTTTAAACCCCAAGCCGTTTTATATTTAATCTCAATATTAGCAAAATATTTTGCCCTGGCTTCTAATTGGTTGTCTTCGGATACATCGTATAAAAATTCTCCTCTTTCAGTGTCTATTTCGCAACTATCAGTAGACATCCACATATATACAATATTGTTATAGTTTATATTTTTTGCATCTTCATGCCATGTTATAATATCATCAGAACTAAAATTTCTTTCAGTACCATCTCGATAAATAATTTGATAAGAGCATTCACAACTATGTCTTTCGATTAAATTAAACCTTTCAGTCATAAATGTACGTCTATAATTTTCTGGTAAGTATTTCCACCAGTCACCATTTAAATCTTCATAAAAATCATAATAGGATTTGAAAACTTTGTATTGTTCTGCAATTAGCTTTTTGCGTTCAATGTTATAATATTTCCTGTTATCAATTTCATTTTTGATACTGGATATAATGTCTTTTTTAATGTCCTTTAGAATGCAAGCTGGTTTAACAGGTGTATTTACTCTGTTATACTTCTTTAACCATTTAGCGCAAAATTCTTGCTTCTGCAAAGGTGAATTCATGTATAATGGTTCAATTTCGTTGGCATACTGCTCATATGGTATTTGTATAGCTGTTAAAATACAGAATTCGTGGTGCATCATGTTGGTTCCTCCTTTTATGTATCCCTACATCATGTTACATTTGGCAATGTAGGGATATTGTATGTAGTTTATTATTTACTTATTTTAACATTATACACTTCTAGGATTTTTTTACATAATACTTTTTTAAGCATTGTTTCCACATCTTTTGGGACTGTCTGGTTAGATTTATATTTAACATAGACACTTATTCCAGAATTGTTATATTTATATTCAGCCAGGAAAATTAATCTATGTGAAGTTAATCCACCTATTCTTTTATATGCGTTGGTTATTTTATGCCAAATTTTAAAATTATCATCTTGGTATACAATTTTAGCTTTAGTTCCCCACTGAGCGCTTACAATTTGGTCGGATAGTTTAGTTTTATAAACTGGGTTAACTTCATGCACGTTACAAATAATTTTAAAACCTTTGTATTCCATTGACATCAACTCCTTTTAGTTAAACCCTTTATAAAATCCCTTAGTGTTATAAAATATTATAGTGTTAAGGGACTTTATAAGAGGTTTAAACCCTCTTATAAATCAATTTTATTAATACGTTCAATTTCATTCTTCCAACTGTCTTTATCCCTTATTTCAAACCCTTCACACATACCTTTTTTCATTCCTGAAAAAGACTTAAAGCCATGTTCCTGTGCTTCTTTATCTCTATTGTTGTCTATTCTTACCACTATGTATCCATTAGAGATTAGAACGGATTTAAATTCTGATTTAGTTGGGTATTTTCTAGTTATGTAACTATATTGCTTAGTTTATCTGTCACGGACGTATGCGGATAGTTTCATTTGTTCATCCTCCTTCAAAAATTTAAAATTATATATACTTCAATTAATATTATATCAAAACAAGGTGTATTTGTATAGTATTATTTTTATATTGTGTTAGATTGTTTGTATAGTGTTGTAGATAATATAGATAATAGATAGAATTGTTTATGTTTATTGTAGATATTGTTGGTGGTTGTTTATGGTTTATATTTATTTATTGATTGTAAATTGATATGAATTTTAGGTCATTATAATTATATAGATTTATTTAATTATGTTTAATTATTGTTGTGAGAGTTGATTTAAGAAATCTTACTATCTAGTGTAGGTGTATTCGATTTAACCCGTCTTATTCGGCCTTATATGAAGGATTTTATTATGTATAGATAGGCAAAAAAATAAACCTCCTAAGAGGTTATACAGTGATTTTATCATCTTTATTAACAAAGTCCCAAAGTCCTTTTTCCACTACAATCCAAGCTGGTATATACTTCTTGTCGTCCTGCTCAATTATTAAGCTATTGGCAACAAATTCTAAATATACCATATGTCTAGCACCATGCATATTATTACTTCCAGTAATAAATCCCGTTGCTTTTTCCGTAAATCTATCTCCACTATAAATTAATGCATAATAGGCTTTTTTGCTTGGTTTTCTCGGTTTTTTAACTTTAGGGATTTTATACTCAATGACTGTCGGTCGTATGTCTGACCTATTTTCCATTTTAGCAAATATTTCATCAGGTACAATGTCACATTTTGCAATAAACTGGAAATAATAATCTTCTGGTTCGTTTTCGGACAATTTGATAAAATAATTTTTTGCGTCCTCTCTAGTAATAGTCATTATGTCGGCCTCCTTATTCGTTTTAAAAATATATGTACCTACCTATATTATATGCAATATTTATACCATTTATTATATTTATATTCTGTTAGATACCCTTATAGGGTATAGTGATTTAATTAATTTGTATCTGTGATTATATATAGGGTTTTTAGGTTGTTTATATATGATACTATATAGGGTATATTTGATATGTGTTGTGTGGATTGTGTTGGAATTTATTAGTGTATTGTAATGATACAATTACATGTTCTATAATGGAACAATAGTGTATTAAAATAGAACAATAAGGTGATTTATTGTGTTAGAATGGAACATATTTTTAGTATAAATTAAGGCTTATTTGGTTAGATATGAGGAAAATTTATATTTGTTTATATATGATATTTTGGAATAGTTTATATAATATATTGTTTGATTCGTGGTTGGTTTTATTTATATTTATATTCTGTAGGTGCTAGTGTATGTGATTTTATTTTACGTTAAAATTTAAGGTATACTACAATAGGGTTTATTGGCGTTGTGAGAGGGTTTAAGACAGGTATAATTATTTATGCGTGTAGGTGTATTATGATTTTAATGTGTGGATATTTGGATTTGGTAAATATTAGGTGATATTAGAGTGATACTTAGATGATACCACTATTGATGGTAGTATGTGATAGTATGATATTTGTTTTATGTGGTAGCAGTAAAGTATTATATAGTATCATAATGCGGTAATATGGTATATATGTATAGGTATCATATCCATAGTAATATTGGTAACGATACTAAATATTTGGTATCATATAATACTTTTATATTGGTAGCATGTTAGGTAATAGATTAGGCAATAATTTATATTTATTCGTGGTAGCATGATATATTATTTTAGTAACATAGTTGATAATATGTATGGTAGCATAGAGTAATAATATACAATGCGTGATACTTTATTAAATGGTAATAGATGATTTATAATAGATAATTTATAATTTAAGTATTAGTAGTAATATGATTAGTAACATGATTTGTAATATAGTGTATGTTAGTTGATTATATTATTGGTAACGTATGATGTGGTATATATTGATTTTTGGTAGCACTTTGATAGCATGATATTAATATTGATGACTTGTTTTATATTTATGTGTTTATGTTTTTTGGTAACAAAGTTATCAACATTTTATTATCATGGTTGTGGAATAGCTGTTGTATATGGTTTTATTAGTTGTTGGTTTTATATATACTATAGTATGGTATATAGTAGAGTATTATATGTATGTTTAGTGGGAGATTGATTTTAGTGTATGAGTGAGATAATACACTGGTATACTATATTGTATTATATGAATATGTAGATATATGTATATTATGTTTTATGTTGTTCTGACTTAGTAGTCGGAGTTGTTAAAATTGTTAGATATTTTGTATTATGTATATTATTATACGTTGTTTACTTATATACATTGTATAAAGTTACACAGTGTGCAATAATGTTACATTATGATACAGTGTATGAGGTTACTAGTACACTTATACAATAGTTAAATTGTCAGATTATTATATAGAAATCATTTCTATATTAGATAGTTTATATTACTATGTGATATTGATTGTATAACTATATGTTGTAGTGTTTATTGCTTTGTAATTGTGTGATAATTATGTAGTATTAATTAGTATTAGATGTAAAAAGTTATACACAATTTGTTAACAAGGTTGTGGATAAATCCTTTAGTATGGTAAAGTGTTAAAGTAGTAACGTGTTAAACAAAACGCTGTTTGTTATCTAAAACGATGTGACAAGACAGCTGTATATACACCTGACAAGACAGCAGTTAAAAATGTTCCACGTGGAACATTATAATTATTTTTTGATTGTGTTTCACAGTTTACCACTTAATTCTTCACACTCAATGTTCTATAATTTATATTCACGACAAAATTATTCCCGGCGAAGCTGGCAGGAGAATATTAACCGGAATAATCATCAATTCTATTTTATGTAGCTTCACGACGACCACATCAAATGTAAATATTATTCTAGGGTATTTATGCCACTCACACATATACAATTATACATTTACCACTCATAGCTACAACAAGCAGCCACTCAGCCGACAAACAAATATTCTAACAATTCCCAATACTACCATATTCAACCAACAATTCTCTACATAAGGTTTATTATGTAGAGATATTCAAAGTCGGGAGCAGTACCGGGGCGTAGTTTACAAATTGAGAGTGATAATCATTATCATATGCCACCTAATCAGATGCATCTTCACGTCCATTTTATTTTTAACTTGCGATTATCGCTAATCAATCGTACAACATCATAAATAACAACTATTTACACATAATAATCAAAACACTTTTAAATCACTCCTACACCACATATTTTTAATTCTAATCAATAAAATCGTTCAAATTTTATCAACAAATACTACTTTATCCTCACTCTACTCACTAATTTCACTCTCCTTTATTATATCACAAATCAAATAATACCAACAATCTCTCACACATTAAATTTATCCTAATCATACTTTAATCATACTTTAATCATACTCTAATTACACTTTAAAATATACTCATAATATACCAAATAAATAAAATTAAATTCATAAACATCGAATAATATTTTTACCATTAAATTTATATAAAATAGTGTTAATATATTTTACCTAAACATCCCTACATCCATTATACTATCTACATTTATATCACTTTTACAAAACCAAACCAATATAACTAAACCTAATTTGGATACGTTGGTTAGTTTTTAACTATATAAACAATTTTGATTTTTGTTTATAATTTATTATATTTAATTATTAATTATGTTTTTAAAATAACAACCTAAAAATTTACCAAACTTAACTTAAACCAAATAACCATCAATTCCTTACCATACAATATTTTAGGCAACATCCCTCAGATAAAGTGTATATAATATAATACAACTTGTCCATGCTATATGCTTTAAACGCTTATGTAACAATGATTTACAGTGATTTATTATTTTTTCACCTTTGGTAAATTTTTTTTATTATTATTTCATTTCTATTATCTATACTCTTACTTTATATATACAACTACTTTTTACAAAAAATTAATCCCCATTTCAAAGAATTAAATTTAACTATATTAACCCTATTTACATTGTCTACTTATAATTTTGAGGAGATCTAAATTTATACTCAATCTTCACTCATCCTATGTCCTAAATAACCTAATATTCCACTGCTGAACATTCCTATTACAATACTAATAATACCTATATAATTATAAATCATTTTATCATTTTCATTTACATCAATACCCATAATTATCTTTCCTATATAGGTAAATATACACATACATACTATTGAACTAAATTTTAATAATCCTTCCATATTAATATACCATCCTTTCGTATTTGTAATTATAATAACCTTAAAATTAAATTTTATACTTGTAAATATTAACAATTAAATATTCATACTAATTAAATAATAATATATCTAAATTACTATACTGTTAGTTAATTATATAGAGGGGCGTACCTTAACATATTTCAATCTTCACAATATCTCTTCCTAGTACCATCTTCTATTTTTTCTTCTTTAATTTCTTACTCGTTTTAATTTTATAGTAATTATATAGTATTGGATAAGTAAATTCATATCTTCTACAATATGTATTCCTATATGTATTGTAACTTGTATCTTTACTCATATTGTTCAACTTGTCCTAAAATTATACAAATAAAATAGAAGTTATAAATTCAACTTCTATATAATATACTATTAAATTTATAAATTTTAAATATCTAAACATATTCTATAATCTCAACATCTTTTTTATTTTATCTACAGTAACAACAATAAACTTTAAACCATTCATATTATCATCAACAATCATATTCAATATCTTATCTCTTTTTTTATTATTATCACATACAATCAATACATGTGGAAACCTTTCTACTCTATCAAACCAATACTCATTCCTATATTCCTCACCATTATTCCCATATTTATCATTGTAGTTTTTAATCTTAGTAAACTTATTCCTACTATCATTTCTATCACTTTCTAATATCCAATATCTATATTCACCTGTCACATAATTCTTAAATCCTATTATTCCATCTGTCCTAATACCACACTTCATATAATATTCTAATCTTATTTCATCAAACTTTAAATATTTATATTCACATTTAACCATATTCATTATATACATAAATCCCCAATTTCTATTCACGTTATGTTGTAAATAATATGGTTTTTTATCTATAAAATGATAACTACATTCATTTATATCTAATCTATATGATAATATTTTCCCTCTTTTTCTTAATTGTCTTAATCTCTCCCTGCATTTAATAATACCATGTTTAATATCAGAGAAGAATAAATAATATATTTGTTCTGTACTCAACACTTCAAAATCTTCAATTGTTGAAACTATTAATCTATCTCGGTAATAACCTTTTTGTCGTGTGTTCATATATTTGATATTGCCATAATCTATTATAAATATCATCTCCTTTAACATTCATCTTATCTGTGATTTTATCATACATTTTTAATCTTCTAATAGAATCCTCTTGTTCTAATAACATTGCTTGAACTTCTATCTGTTTACTTTCCCATTGTGCCATAAATCTACCTTTTATTCTAGGCAAATAAAATGCACTTGTATTTTCCAATATAGTTTTACTAGTACCTAAATTAACAGTTTTAAAACTTATAGCACCAGGAAAATTACTTTTTATCTCCATTGGTATTAACTCTTTTGATGGTCTTTGCATAGCAACAACTAAATGTATGCCAGCTTTCCTTGCCATTTGAGCAAGTTGATCAGTCATACCTTGTAATCTTTGTCTTAATTTCTTTGTGTCTTTATCATCATATTTTCTAGGAGAAGTGAAAGCAAATTCATCTATCATTAATACAAGATATGGCAATTTATCATTAGGATACTTATTATTATATTTCTGTATTTTAACTACTCCTGCTTTAAGTGTCATTAATTGTATTCTTCTATTACATTCATTTATAAGATATTCTAATATATTTTCTGCATCATCTAATGTACTACCAAATATACAATAATTTTTTACATGATAAAAATCTGCCATTGCTAAATCAATTACAAATAATATAACATTTGGATTTTGCAATAATGCATCTACCCAACCAGTTAATAAAATTGATTTTCCACTATGAGTTACACCTGCAATTAAACAATGAGGTATATCTTCAAGATTCCAAACAACTAAACCAGATTGATCATAACCAAGTGGTACAACTACATTCTTATCCATATGTTCAATATAATTAAATTCATATTGTATTTTCTCAGGTATAATTCCTTTAATAACTTCAATCATTAATAATCCTTTTCTTGGTTCAATATTAATCTGTGCAGTTAAAGCATCTGCAAAATATTTACTCTTATCAATAATATCTTCATAATTTAATCCATACGATAATTTCCAAAATGTTTGATAATGATTATCTCCTTTTTTATTAGTATTTATATGGAGAGGATATTCACCTTTAGTATTATATAATTTACATTCAAACATTATATTCTCTATTTCTGCTTCTATTTCTCTACTCTTCCTCATTCTAATTTCTTTCTTAATCATTTGTCTAATATTTTCTTTAGTAGGAGGTTTTAATGGTTCATAAGATAAATTCCTCATATAATTATCACTTACTTCTTTAATTTTCTTTTTAATATTCTTAATAATTTTATCTTTATCTAATTTCAATATTATCACTTCCCTTTATAATTTACATCTTTCTTAATAAAATTTAAAAATTTTTTAGTGCCTTTAGTTATTTGCTTACCAACACTATTATCAATATATTTAATTATCGCATCTACAATTTTGTATAAACATTCTTTATCTGTCTCAGACATTTCTTTACTTCCTATATCTCTATTATAATTTATCTCTAATCCACTACCATCTTTAAAGCTAATATTAATTTTACCAGGAGTTTTATCATCTATAATTTTTTCATTTTGATTAATTCTCTCATTTTTCTTGTTTTCATCATAAGTTTTATTTTCATTGTAAATTTTCTCATTTCCTTCATCTACTCTAACAATAATAGGTATCTTATTATCATCAATAATATAATTTCCATAAAATATTTCATTATTATAATTAATTATTTCTGCATAATTCTTGCTACCACTAAACATCATACTTAAACTACTATTAATACCACTAACTAATAATAGTATTGTCATTACACCAGATATAATAATCTTACTATTCATAATAACTGTTGGCATAATATTACCTCCATTTTTATTTATTATTATCCAAAGGAAATTCAGTTAGTGTTTGCCAAAATGATTTCTCTTTACTCTTTAATTCTTTAACAATAGTATCTTTTACATTATCCTTAACATTATCTATTTTATTATATTTCTCTACATACTCTTGTAATTCTTTATTTTTAACTTCTGCATATTTTAAAACAGGTGAAAATGTACCTAAAAAAATATTAATTATACTAAATATCATCATAATCCATGCCATAATTGCTAAATTTCTATTATTTACTGCTCTACATATAATAATTACAATAAATCCTACTAAAATTATAAACATAATATTTACTAACCACATTTAATATCACCTCTTAATCAATATAAATTAATGCTGTAACATTTTTCAATACTTTAATGGCTTGAAATGTCATCATAACTATTGCTATCATTATTGTGCCTAATTTAATATATCCTGCCAATCTATTATTATTAAACATTGATGCTAAATTCTCTAATATCCATCCTACTACTGCAAGTAACATTAATTTTATTAGAAATGAACCTTCACCATGAAGAGAAAAGAAATCTTTTGCAATATCTCCTAAAGGTGAAGCATAGCAAGGTAGGGGGTATAGTAAACAAATTAATAATATAATATATTTATACATATTATAACCTCCTCAATTTGATTATTTTAATTTTTGATTATCCCATTTAATAGATTTATATTTATTAATTTCTGTTTTCTTATTAATATTCCTAACTTCAACTTTATCCGTATTGGATGCATTACTATTAGTAAATGGATCTTCAGTAGTATCTTTACTAGTTAATAAATTATTCCTCAATGCACATCTAATAAATTCAGACATATTATTATTTTCATATTTACTTAGTAATAAAATTAATTCATTGTCACTTTTTCTGTTTAATCTAAAACTAATCATCATTTTAATCACTCCTTTTTATTTGTTTTTAATTATATTTGACTGTATGACATATTATACATGGAAATATTTAGTGTATGACAGGTGTATGACAAATAATAAAATATTATAAATTATTTTTATAATCCTATTGACAACAATAATATTATTATGGTAGAATAATTCTACAAATAAATTACAAAAGGAGTATATAATATGAAAAATAAAATTGAACAATACAAAAATTATCTAATTAATCAAGCAAAATCAAATAATACAATATCATCATATGTGTCAGACTTAAATCACTTCTTTACTTTACATGATGATATTAGTAGGGATTCTATTATTAAATATAAGGAAGAGATTAATAATTTATCATCTTCCTCTATTAATAGAAAATTATCTGCAATTAAATCATTTAATGAATTTTTATTAATGTTAGGGTTAATTGATAGTATAAAAGTTATTAAAAGGGATTTTATTAAGATACAAGGTAAAGGCAATCCAACAAATATAACAGAATCACAAGTGTCTGAATTTTTAGATAAAGTTAGTAATAAATATAATTTGCATAGAGATAGAAATATTGCTATTGTTTTTCTTATTGCTCATACAGGAATTAGGAGAGAAGAAATTACAAATTTGAAATTAAGAAATTTAGATATAGAAAAAGGAGAATTGAAATTAATTGGTAAAGGTGATAAGGAAAGAACTGTATTGTTAAATGATGTTGCAATAAAAGTTATTAAAGATTATTTGGAGGTTAGAGAGAAACATAAATTTGCTAGTAGTCAATATATATTTTTATCTGAAAGAAGTGAGAAATTAGATAAAAGTACAATTAATTATATATTTAATAGTTATGGTGATGATTGTAAGGTTGGAATTCACCAATTAAGACATCATATGGCTACGAGTGCAATAGAACAAGGAGTTTTTACATTACCAGAATTACAGAATCAACTCGGTCATAGCAAACTAAATACCGTAGGCATTTATGCACAAGCAAGAAAAGAAAATATTAAGAAGAAAATTAATAATTTGAGGATTGGATTGTAGTGTGAAATATATTATATAGGTTGTTGATTTATTAGTATATTATTTATTAATATTTATTTTATTGTTCTATTGACTTCTGTATGAATATTTAGTATAATGTGGACAGGATAAATATATTTTGTTGAAAGGAGGTAATTATAGTGTAGAAATAAATATAGTTATTTATCAATAAACTAATTAAATAATGATAAAATAAAAGGAGGATTATATTTTTGATAGGAGTATATAAAATTACTAATATAATAAATGGTAAGGTGTATATAGGTGAATCTATGAATATTGAAGAAAGATGGAATGAACATGAGAAAGAATTAAAATGTGGCAATCATCATAGTTATAAATTACAAAAAGATTATAATACATATGGTAAAGATAATTTTAAATTTGAAGTATTGGAGGAAATAGACAAAGATTTAAAACCAATAATACAAAAATGCTTATTATACATATTAGAAGATAAATATATAAAACAATATAATAGTATTGATGATGGTTATAATGTTGAAAATACTTTGGAATTAGTATTAAAAGGTGAAAAACAAATTTTTAATACTCTTGATCCTAATAAGAATTTTGTTAGTATATTAGAAAGTGTAATAAAAAATATTAAAAAAAATAAAGGTATTTATATTCCAACTAGAAATTCATTAAAAGAAAATGTAAAACCTAAATTAGATATATCTCAATTAAGTAATGAAAATTATATAAATTTATTGTATAATGAAGAAAATAAAAATATTGTTAAAAATATATGTAATAATTATATATTTAATGAAGAATTTATAAGATTGTCTAATGTACTAAAAGATATTGGATTTAATACAACAGATACATTTTTACTTTTAAGACATATGGGCATATTAAATAATAAAAATAAATGTTTAATAAATGATAGTAGAATGTTTAAATTTGAAAAGAAAATTTTAAATAATAATAAAAATAAATTTCCAATAACAAATTTTATTACTTCTATATCAAAAGAAGGTTTTGAATTTTTATTAAATAAAATATTAGAACATGCTAAAATTAATAATATAAATATATTTACTTGGAAATTTATACAAGAAAATTTAATTATGGACTAATATTTACGCTTTATGATTATATCTCTTCTTTTCTTTGCATAATTTTCTAACGCCCTGCTGTCGTTCCTTACGTCACTCCGCACGCCGAAAGAAAATTTTTGTCGCCAAAGAAAAGAAGCAAAAGAAAGCGACAATGGTATTTTTGTATTTTTTATAAATTTTATAGAATATTAATATAAATAAGTGTTGACATTTATTTTATTATTGTGTATAATAAGGACAAGGTAAAATTCAATAATAAATAATAAATAATAAAAAAGGGGTGAACAAGGTGTATTTAATTTCTGTATTAATTGGATTTTATTTTTTAGTATTTAAAAGATAATATTATTTATTGATTAAATAGTTAACAAAGTATTAATATAATTGTGTTTGTAGTGTGTTGTAAAAAAGAGAAAGTTTCTATATAATATACTTCCTTATATAGAAAAAAACTCTTTCATAAAAAGTGTAATAAAATCAATAATAATAAGGAGTAGATGGTTATTTGGCAAAGTTAAAAGTTGGAGAAATAGATATTAAGAAATTAGTAAATATATTTGGCACAGATAAACAAAAAGAAGGTTATAAAAAAGATAAAAAATTAAATAATAGAATAAAGGAAGGTATAATAAAAAAGGCAAGTAAATTTTGTGAGATAGAAGATTCTGGTCAAGGAATATTTAAAATACATAAAGTTTTTAATTTAGATATGGATAATGATGAATTAATATTTCCATTATTAAAAGGTTTATCTCAATATATAACTCCATTAATACTAACTAAATTATTAAATGAACAAGATGATAATTATAAAATAACATTATCTTTTATAAGTTGGGCACAAAAATTTCAAATGATTAATGGTAATTATAATTTAATGAGATACCATCAAGAGAAAAGTAGTAAATATTTAAAAATAGATGAAAATACAATGTTTGACTATTTTAATAAAATGGACGACTGTATTCGGTATTATTTGGAAAAAATTTTAAAGATCCTGAGTAATAAGAGTGGATTAGATTTAATAGAATTTGATTCAGTTACCAAGGTTAGAAAAATTATTCGCGATCAAAGTATTAAAGGTATTAAAATAAAATTTAAATGTAATTTCATAGATGAAGAAATTTCAGATGAAGATAGAAAATTTGTAATTGATTGTGAAAATAAAGCAAAAGAAGAAGCAGGTATAATTAATAATAAAGAAAAATTTTATGGCATTAAGGCAAAATTATATAAAGATAAATTAAGTGAATTGCTTATTGAAAAAGATATTTTATTTACATATCAAGCGTATAATATTTTTTGTAAAAATAAAAAAGAAGTTGAAAATGTATTATCTAAATTTGAATCTATATTAGATTATAGAAGTGAAAATTTTATTGAAGAATTTAATAATATTTTTATGGATTATATTGAAAATAAAGCAATTAAAGTAAGTAAAAGAGAACAGGATAAATTAAATAAATTATTAGCAGATTGTGAAAATCCAAGTGAAATAAAGTATAATAAACAATTTAGATTAGTTGAAGCATATGTAAAAGATTTTAAGATGTTATCAGAATTAACTGTACCTGCAAATGCTAAAGATTTAAGTAATGAAATAAAAATTACTTTAGCAGAAAAATATCATGTTGATTTTGAAGAATAGTAAAAATACAATATAATTAAAAAGGAGATTAATAATTTGAAGAAAGCATTAAGTAAATATGGAAAATTAGTAGATATTATAGAATCTACTAAAGAAGAAACATACATATGTCCAGTATGTAAAGAAGAATTAATAAGAAACTTTGGTATTAGTAGACAATATTTTTCTCATCCTAATGGGAGTGAAGATTGTGAATTAAAATTTAATTTAATGTTAAAGAATAATGAAAAAATATTATCATCTAATGAAATAGATATTCTAAATAGAGAATATTATAATAAAACATTTGATGATGTACATATTGAATTATCAGATTACATGTCTGAGGAAGGTTATTATTTAACTCAGGAACAGAAAGATATTATATTTGCAAAAGAGGATAGGATAAAGATTGCAGCTTTAAGTGGTTCGTCGAAAAGTACGACTCTTTATTATTACGCTAAAACACGCCCCTTTAAAAAAATTCTCTACGTAGTATATAATAAAAGTATGCGTGAGGAAGCCGATAGATTATATTCTAAACTAAATAATGTTACTGTGAAAACTCAACATGGATTTGCCTATGGCATAGTAGGAAAATTTTACAAAAATAAATTAACATTCAATTATGGAGTTGTAGATATTATTAAGGATTTAAAACTTGATTGGAATAAAGATATGGAATTAGCAGTTAAAATAGATGCAATGATGAAAAAATATATGTTATCTGATAAAATTGAATTTGAAGAGATTGAATTATTTAAAGATGAAGATGGCAATACAACAAAACAAAGAGATTTGATTATACATAAATGTAAAAAATTATGGGAATTAAAAAAGGATTATAAAAATTCAGTCAAGGTGGAACATGATTTTTATTTAAAACTCTTCCATCTTAGCAAAATGGATTTATCTAACAAATTTGACATAATTATGGTAGATGAATGTCAAGATTTGTCGAAATTATTACTTGATATACTTAAATCATCTAATGTTAAAGGTATAGTAATTTGTGGTGATGTTTACCAAAGTTTATACAAGTGGAGAGATTCAACTAATATACTACCTTTATTTGAAGGTAAAGAATACAAATTAACCACTTCTTTTAGAGTAAGTCAGAATATTGCTAATATTGCTAATCTTATAATTAAAGATATTTATAAAATTGATATTAATATGAAGGGATTTAATGACAAACAAAAAATTGTGGATAATATTGATAAATCTAAACCTTATGTTTGTTTATGTAGAACTAATGCATTTATATTAGGTGAAGCAATTGAAGTTATTAGTGCTAATAAAAATGCTAAACTCTATTTTGAATCTGGTTTTTCTAGTTATAATTTTTCAGTTTTGAAAGATGCCTACTGGTTCTATAAAGGTCACAAAGTTAATAATCCTTTATTTAATAAATTTGAAGATTATAATAAGATGATAAAATATGCTGATCGTGTAGGAGATATAGAGATTATTGCTATTAATAGAATGATTGAAAAGTATGGTAGTTTAATTCCTGATATTATAGATAGAATAAAAAATAATACAACTAATGATACAAATAAAGCAAATGTTTTATTTAGTACCATACATAAATCTAAAGGAAAATCAATAACACTACCAATTTATATTTCTGATGATATATTTGATCTTCCTACTGTTTTTAGAAAGGAATATATAAATAAAGGTGATGACATTGATTTTAAAATAGAAGATTTTTACGAAGAGGCAAATATTATATATGTTGGAATTACAAGGTCAAATTTTAGAATTTGTTTTAGCGAGAAACTTAAAGAATATTTAATTATGAGATATAAATTTTTTAAGAACAATAAAATATAATATTAAATTAATATAAAAGGAGGAGAAAAGTTTTCTTAGATGATTTACCTAAGAAATATGGTAAAGGTATGTATATTAATAAATTATGTTATGATTGGAAGAATAGTGTAGGGTACAAATTAAAATTTATTTATGATAATATTGAAGACGAATTAGAAATTGTTAATTATTATAAAATAAAATATCAAAATTATTTAGATATTAAATATAATGATAGAACAGTAAGTATAACTACTAATGTTTTTATTAATTGTGGATTGGGTAATTTATTAAATAAACATATTCAAGATTATAAATATAATATTGGCGATATTATAGAAAACAAATTTAGTAAAATAGAAATAATAGAACAAATTAGAATTCCTCGTAAAATAGATATGCAAAAAGGTTATAAATATAAGTGTTTAAAATGCGGAAACGAAGATCAAATAAGTGAAAGTAAATTAGATGGTAAACGAGGTTGTAATGTTTGTTGTTTTCCCTCAAAGAAAGTTTTAAAAGGTTATAACGATCTTTGGACTACTCATCCACATATTGCAAAATTATTAAAGGATAAAGAATTAGGATATAAAATAAGTCAAGGAAAGCATAATTATGAATTATTTGTTTGTCCTAATTGTAGATATGAAAAATTATATCTTCCTTATAACATAATTAGATTTGGCTTTAGTTGTCCAAAATGCGGAGATGGAATTTCTTTTGCTAATAAAGTAGGATTTAATTTATTAGAGCAATTAGGAATTGACTTTATACCTGAACATAATTTTTATAATTATAGATTAGATTTTTATTTTGAATTAAATAATAAAAAGTATAATTTTGAAATGGATGGCGGTATAGGTCACGGGAATAAAAATACACTAATTAATAAAACAGCAGAAGAATCTAAAGAAGATGATAAACAAAGAGATATATTTATAAATCAGCATAATATAGAAGTAATAAGAATTGATTGTTTAAAAAGTGAATTAGAATATATAAAAACCAATATATTAAATAGTCAATTAAATAATTTGTTTGATTTATCCATAATAGACTGGAATAAATGTGAAGAATTTACTAATAAGAGTTTAGTAAAAATCGCATGTGATTATTGGAATAATGGTATCAAAAGTACAAAAGGAATAGCAAAATTAATGAAATTATGTCATGCTACTATTGTTTCATATTTAAACAAAGGTGTTAAATCAGGATTCTGTGATTATAATAAAGGTAAAAGAAAAGTTATTCAATTATTACTTGAAAATAAATTTATAAAAGAATGGGAAAGTATTACAAAGGCAGAAAAAGAGTTAAATATAAGAGGTATATCATTATGTTGTAGTGGCAAAGCTAAAACAGCAGGTAAATTCAAATGGATGTATAAAGAAGATTACGAAGAAATGTTATTAGAATTAGAACAAATACGATAAAATATAAATATAAATTTTTTACATATACATATTTTTTGTTAATTCATATAATAAATAAACCAAAATATAAAAAGGAGGACTCCCCTATTGCTACAACTAAATAAAATCTATAATCAAGACTGTAAAGAAGGTATGAAGTTACTACCAGATAATTCTATATCATCAATTGTCACCGACCCACCTTACGGATTATCTAAAGAGCCAAATATAGTAGAGGTTTTAACTAACTGGTTAAACAATGAAGAATACATACATAATTCAAAAGGATTTATGAATGTCGCATGGGATTCATTTGTTCCCAATCCTTCTATATGGAAAGAAGCATATAGAGTATTAAAACCAGGAGGATACTTATTATGCTTTGCTGGAACACGTACATATGATTTAATGTGTATAAGTTTAAGATTAGCAGTATTTGAAATTAGAGATCAAATTGACTGGATCTATTCGACTGGTTTTCCCAAATCAATGAATATCTCAAAAGAAATGGAAAAAAGAAGATGTAAAGTTAATATAGGTGAATGGATTTTAAAAAGAATGGAATTATTAAATTTAGATAAAAAAGATGTTGCAAAACATTGTAATGTAACACCTAGACAAATAGATCATTGGATTGGTATTAATACTCCTTGTCCTCAAAATCCCAATGAAAAAAGATATTTATTGTTAGAAGAAATATTGCAGGACAAACCATATTTTAGAGAACAATTTATTAGCAAAAAAGGTAAAAAGATTGGTGAAATTGTGCATCAAAGAAGTGGTGGAAATGATTTTGCTAAAATTGTTGGTTCACAATCAAATTCAAAAACAGAAGAATTATTTGATTTAGCAACAGAAGAAGCAAAGCAATGGTCTGGATACGGTACATCCCTTAAACCAGCACACGAACCAATTATAGTAGCAAGAAAACCTCTAAGTGAAAAAACTATAGTAGATAATGTTCTAAAATGGAACACTGGTGGAATTAATATTGATGATTGTAGGGTTGAATATCAATCAGAAGAAGATTTAAAAATTGTTAAAGCAAAATGTAACTTTACTGAGAATTCTAAATCAATAGGATTTGGTACATCAGATACTTTATATGGTACAGGTAGTACACCATTAAACCAAGCAAGAGAATGTGTTAATAATGAAGGTAGATTCCCTGCAAATATAATTATGGACGAAGAAGCAGGGAAAATATTAGATTTGCAAAGTGGTATTACTAAAAGTGGAAAAGTAAAAGAAAATAAAGATGCTTATAAAGGAGAATCTAATACGGGATTTTTAAGAGGTAAATCAACATTACAAAATCAACATGGTGATACAGGTGGAGCAAGTAGATATTTTTTAAATATATTATATTGTGAGGATGATTATATATGTGGGAATATTATAGAAAATCTGAAGGTCGTTGGTACATTAAATGGCGTAATCCAGGAGATAGAAAAATTTATTCAAAACGTAGAGCAAGATATATATGGGAACAAAACTATGGAGAAATTCCTGTTGGATTTGAAGTGCATCATATTAATAGTGACAAATCTGACGATAGAATTGAAAATTTGGAATTATTATCAAAATATAAACATAATAAATTACATGGAGATGCAAGAAAAGATCATAAAATTATTGATGGAATTGAATATAGAAAATGTCAACACTGTGGAGAATATAAAAATATTAATGAATTTTATAAAAGAAATGAATGTTATCAAGGATATTGTAAAAATTGTTCAAGAGAAAAATTACGAGAATGGAGATATATCAACAAAGAATCTAATAATAAATATCACAGAGAATATCAAAGAGAAAAAAGGAAATTATATTAATTTTATGTATTGTGCTAAAGCAAGTAAAAAGGAACGTGGTGAAGGAAATAATCATCCATGCGTCAAACCATTATCATTAATTAAATATTTAGTCACATTAGTTACTCCACCTAATGGTATATGCTTAGACCCATTTGAAGGTTCAGGTACAACATTTCTTGCTTGTCGAGAATCGGGTTTTGATCATATAGGATTTGAAATGAATAAGGATTATTGTGATATTGCAGAGAAAAGATTGAATAATAAAAATACATAATAATTTAAAAATATTTAACATAATATAAAAATAATTATTGACTTCTACCCTACTCTCATGCTATAATACAATTAATCAATAAACAAATACATAAACAAAAATCTTAAAAGTAATACAAATCTTATAAGAAAGGAGGTGAAAAATCCCCATATGGGTAAATATGAATATAAAGTTGAGTTTGAAACTAATAATTCAAATCTAAATAATTCAAATGAAATAATTCCTATTATTCTTAATAAAATAACAGATATAATAAGATCAGAATTATTACAATATGTAAATAATCCTATGGTTACTTTTACAATATTAGAAAATGATGAAGAATAAAAGTTTAATTTAATTTAAACTTATATAAAATCTATAAGAAAGGAGGTCTACCCTATCCAGAAATACTTAGGAATTTACAACATCTTTACAGAAAATTACTATAATACAAATGAAACAATAATAGACAAAATGACAAATGAAAAGAATCAATATCTTCAAGGAAATTCAGGTACATATATATACAGATACTCTAAAGACACACTGGCAATATATTTTCCTAGTAATCAAACCATCAATAAATTAGATGAACAAAATATTGAATATACTATCTTAGCACAAGGCGATACAGAATCTATTTTATTAGTAAATGAAAAATACATAGATAAATTGGATTTAGCACTTAAATTTAAAGTAAAAGGACGTTTAGAACAATTAAAAGAATTTAAACGTCAACAAAAATTAGAGAAAAAGTTAGAAAAGGAAAGTAAGAAAATAGTATAATAAATTAGTATTATTATTTTTTAATTTTTGTTAGAAATTTTCATATTGATCTAAATTCAATTAATTTTAAAACTGCGATAAACCCTTATAAATCAGTAGTTTGTGGTAATATGCTATAAAGTCAATAATATTAATGTTTTGTAGCACTTTTAGGAATAATTGTGATTTAAAATTGAATTTCAGAGGTCATATTCAAGAGTTGTGTAAATTTTTATATAGTTATGGGCATAGATTTTTAAAGAGCAAATTTGAGTGATAATTTTGCGTTTTAATTAAATTTTATATGAGAAATTTAATTACAAGAAATAGAAATTATATAGTAATGCAAAGTAGACCAACAAGATTATATTGGAATTTATTTAGGTTAGTGAATAATATAAATAGTATTAGATAGTTAATTGAACAATAAAATATAATATATTAATAAAATAAATTAATAAATAATAAAAAGGAAGGTAAATATATATGAATAAAATAAATAATAATAAATTAAATAAAACTTTTACATATTCAGGAAAACTTACATATTCAGATCGTGGTGACTACATCCTCTCTTCCCCTACCCAAACAACAAATATATCTACAATTCTAAAGAAAATAGATTGTTGGTATAGCAATCATATAGATATTAAGATTTTAAAAGGTTGTAAGATACTATATGATGAGCAGGATGGAAGATTGCTTAAAAAATTAGATAAGTATGGTTTAGATAGTTATCATGTAAATGGATTAGATTTAGAAGAAGTGCTTTTTAATTCGGTAGGATTAGATATTGATATAGAAATCAGTAGTAGTGCATTAGAGGAAATTGCAGGGTTAGGGGTAGATATTATAGATGGGACAAAATAATATAAATGAAAGGAGTATGGATAACAAGAATAATATTATATATTGTTCTAATTGTTTGAGGGAATTGGATAGTAAGGATAAAGACGTTGTGAAAGATGTAGATAATAATATTTTCTGTGATAAATGGTGCAAAGGGGAATTTTTAAGAGAGAATTATAAGTTGATTCTAGAAATTATAGGATATTAAGTAGTATTTACATATAAATTTAAATTAATAAATATAAATAAAGGAGATTATATTATGAGTGATAACAGAGAGTTAATTTGGGTAACTAAAGGTCAAGCAGAAATGTTTAAAGAATTAAATTCAGAAGTCAGTCAGAATAATTTTGTTGATAAGTTAATTAAGGAAAGAAAATTAGATATTCAAAATAGTATTGAAAATTTAGATGATGATTTATTAAGATTGAAATCATTTGGTTTAACTTATAAAACTGAACTTAAAAAAGTTTATGATGAGAAGATTTATGAATTGAAAAATAAGATTACACAATTAAAACCTGAATTAGAGAAAGCTACAAGTCAGGTTAAAGAAGTTAGTAATGCTTTAAGTGGTATATCGACATATTCTATTGAGAGATTGATTGATGTTGTGTATAAAGTTAATAATATGAGTGAGAAAGATAAAAAGTTAATGATGGATTTGATTAGTTTAACGACAGATAAAACACTATAAAAATATAATATAAATAATAAAGGAGAAATGATATTATGAAAATTAGTAAAAATTTCATTGTATCTGAATATGATTTAGATGAAATTGAAGCAATTATGGAAGAAAAATTACATAAATTTGTAGTAGAAACTTTTGGTGAAGAAAATTATAAAAATATAAAAGTTAAAGCAGAATACATAGAATACATGGATGATAATATGAGATGTTTTAAAGATGAATTTAGATGTGAATTATGGTTAGAAGTTATTTTCTCGCAATATAATTATTTAATTAAAGGTCATGGAGTTAGAAATGAGAGTATTAGTATGATGTTGGAATATAATGGTAGCAAACCATTTTATATTGACGGCAAGTTTGAGAGTAGAAATGTTTTTGAATGGATACAAGGTGGAATTATACAGAAGTGTGAAAGTATATATGGGATAGATAAGGAAGATATTTATGAGAAGTTTAATGATTATATGATGGATTGTTAGTTAATTAGGTAAGTTATTACTGATAATTAGGGATTAGTATAAGAATATTTAATTCTTATACTAATCAAAATAAAATAATATTTATAAAAGGAGAATGATAATTATGAAAGTAAAAGAATTATTTGAAACACTTAAAGGTAAAGAAGATTATGATATTAATATTAATTATAATCTTTATGATGATTTTGAATTAGAAACTAATGATGAACTAAAAGAAGTAAATATTATATTAATTGATGAAGATGAAAATTATGAAGATGACGATAATGAATACGAAGAAGATCAAATAGAAGATTATTTATATAATTTTAACGAAGATGATTTAATCGAATTAGTAAATAAATTAGATATTGAACATGACACTTCTGATAATTTATCAAAAAATGATTTAATATCTAAAATAATTAATTCTGAAGATGAAGATATTATAAAAGATACTTGTGAAGATTTATTTAATTATAGTTATGATGATTTTATAATTGACAATAATTGGAGACATAGCAATTATGAATCAAAAGATATTAATGATTGGGATGTAGATGATCATTTAGCTGCTTGGTATGACCATATGATGGAAAAATAAATAATAATGTAATTATTAAAGGAGGATTAATTTATTGTCAAATTACCCACCACAAAGATACATATATAAAATTAATTCTACTAGATTAAGAAAATCAAAATGGAATTTAAATATTAGTATTGATGAAGCATCTGATAAAAATGAATTAGTTTCTTTGGCAGAAAGTGCATTAATTAGATTTATAGATATTATAAATAAAGTTAACACTAAATCTATATATGAAAAAGTTAATAATGTTTATAGGGATATAAGCAAGATAAAAAAACTACCTACTTCTATTGATAATCGTAGAAAAATTAAATCATTATATAATAAAATATATGATTTATTATTGATAAAGGATTATGTTTGTATAGTAATAGATAACAATAAAGATTTTGATAGAATGAATAGTAAGAAAGGATTTTATATTAACGGTGTTAAATTTAAACATCTACTAGGCACTCCTGGAGGAGTAAAAAAATATACAATAACTTATGTTAGTGAAAATGTTTATGAAGATTTAGAAAATAAAATAGATAATGGTAGAAATATGAATAATAATTTTATACCTGCAAAACTAGAATCATATAAATCTTTAGTTACTTCTTCTAGTATTCCTGTATCAGATCCAAAAGGAATACTAGTTGTAAATGACTGTATAACAAATTTTAAAGCAAATGTAATTAAAATAGATGATACTATATCAGAGTATCCTGATATTGTATATGAAAAAGATTATCCTATTGAATTAAATGATAGTGATGGGTATGGTATTATCTCACCTGAATTAAGTAGAAGATGGATAAAAGAAATTAATAATGATAAAAGTATTGATGAAGAAGATAAAGAATATTTTATACCTAGTGGATATTGTCTGCGTAATTCTTTCTGTAAAGGCATGATTTTTTCGTTTAATTTCCAAGATTTTGCAAAAAATATAGCAAATAAAAAATATATAGTTAAGGATGTTTGGAATGAAGATAGAGACATTAGAAATATAGAATTAATTTTAACAACCTCAATGCTTAAACTTTGGGATTCTTATGATTCACTTGAACATTATCTATCTTGTTGTAAAAATAATGGATATTCATTTAGTATTACAAAACATACACCTAAAGTATTGGAAAATGAACGACATACAAATTACCAATTTTTGCAATCTTTATACTTAAATACTGAAGGTATTGAACAGTTAATTAAACCAACGACAGAAGAAATACATGATATTATTAGTAAGGATTATAGAAAAAGTATATTATTTCTTAAAGGTATACATTTAGATAAAATTAATTTTAATAATGAAGAAAATGATTTTATTAAAGCGTTAATGATTGATAAAAGAATGATAGATGATTCTTTTGTCAAAAATAAAATACATAATACGATTAAAAAAAGAATTAAAGATGCTAAGATAGGTGTATTAAAGACAAAGGCAAATTACTCTATTGTTTCAGGTGATATTTTTAGTTTATGTCAAAATATATTTGGAATGGAAGTAACAGGTTTGTTAAAAGAAGGAGAATTTTATTCTAAATATTGGAATGATTTAGATGTAGATAAAGTTGCTTGTTTTCGTGCTCCTATGACTTGTCACAATAATATTAGAATATTAAATTTGAAGAATACAGAAGATATGCGAAAATGGTATAAATATATGAATACAATTACAATTTTTAATTCATGGGATACTACTGCTCATGCTTTAAATGGTTTAGATAAGGATTGATTACAGTCCCTTATGTTAGTAATAACATATGAAAAATCCGGTGAACTTGCAGAGCAAGGTGTCACATTGACTTAATTGTTTGTAGTAGGAAATGACTACTTAACAATGTGGCTAACAGGGGAAGTCTAAGTGTGTGTTTATAATCAAGGAGGAATAAAATATAGAAGTTTGGAAAAATATTAATATAAATGGTCTGGATTATGAGGTTAGTAATTATGGTAATATTATAGGAGTTAGTTCTGGAAAATTATTAAAAACTAGATTAAATAAAGATGGATATGTTTGTGTAACTGTTGGGAAAAATGATTGTAGAATAACTGAAAGATTACATAGATTGGTTGCAAAATTATTTATTAATAATATTAATAATTATCCAGAAGTTAATCATAAAGATTTTGATAGAACTAATAATCATGTCGATAATTTAGAGTGGGAAACACATGAATATAATATTAAATATACAGTTTTACATAATAGACATATTGCAAGAGATGGAAGAATGAAAGGTGAAAATAATCCAAATTATAACAATAATAGTTTAAAATTAAAATACATGAATAATCCAGAATTAGCAAAACTAAATAATTCTAGACCAAAAGAGCAAAATGGCAGAGCAAGAAAAATACAATTATATGATATTAATAATAATTATATAGATACTTTTGAATATATAGGTGCTTGTGCAGAATATTTAAGGGATAATAATTTTACAAAAGCAAAAGTTGATTCTATAAGAGGTAATATAATACTAAGTATTAATAATAATAAATCATATTTAAAACATTATTATAAATTTGTTAGTTAAATTAATATAAATAAACACACATATGATAATCCTGTGCGAAATCTTAATAATTATTAAGATAATCGTTAAACGACTATCCTGAAATAGTGGTGAAATTCCACAATAGGAGTAGGACTGTAGCGATACAGTGGGTGAAATTCCCTTAAATCGAAGTGCCGGACTCCTTAATTTTTTAAGGATGATGATATAGTCTAGTCCCTTTTGAAATACTGCGAAAGCAGGGGTACAATCGAGTGATTGTGTATTTACAACTAATAATTCTACGATACTTAATTCCATTAAAGAAACAGATGCAATATTTTGTGTGCAAAAAACAGCAGATAAAATAATTCCTAAGAAAAAAGATTTTATAAAATCAAATAAAGATGGATTTGGAGATGATATAGGTGTAACAACAAATCATATCACTTCAATGTTTGATGTATTAGTAAAATTTAAAGAAGATAGTAAAGAATATAAAGAAGTATTAAATAGAATTATGTGTGGGCAAAATTATCAACAAAATGCGATAGATAAAATTAAAGGTATAGTTAGTAAAAAAATACCTAAAGAATGGTATGATTATCGTTCTGCTATTAGTGATTTTGATAAGAGTATTGTAGCAAATAAAAAACCTTATTTTTTTAATTATATATATCCATATAGGAAGAAAGTATATGATAGATATATAAACCAAACTAAAAATACTTGTCTTATGAGATTCGGTATAACCATAGATGAGTTAATAAGTTTAGAAAATAAAACAGAGGAACAAATTGAATATCTTAAATGGTATTATATTAAAATGCCTGTATCTATAAGTAAATCTGTGATGAATCGTATTTGTTGGAGAATTGAAAAAGAGTTTGATAATTATAATATAATTAATAATAATGATTTTGATTATTCAATACTAATGACAAATAGTAAATATTCTAAAGGTAGATACAATGCTATTAATAAATTATATCAAGATTATACTGAAAAAACACAACAATATTCTCAAAATATAAAAAGTAAAAGAATTGATAATGAAGAAAATAAAATACATAGACAAATTTTAAAAGATACTTTTAAGAAAAAAGCATATGAATTATGTAGTAATGCTGAAGAATTATGTAATATTGTAATTAGTATTTGCTACAAGAATAATAATTCTAAACAATTTGCATGGGATATTTGTGGAGATATAATTATTAACAATTTATTAAAAAATAATAATTATATTGTATCATACCCTATTTTAAATAAATTTGGTGATATTGAGTTTGGTGGTAATAAATTTTCGATGTTTACGGAGGATATTAATGAAAATAATATTGAATGAAAAAGTATTATTAAATAAATCATTAAATGATGGATATGTTGATGATAAACCAAGTATCACAATAAAATTATTAGCAAAACATTTTTTTAAGATTGGTCAAGATAAGGAACAAGTTATTGATTCTATTGATAATTTTATGAGCAATAATTATAAGAAATATAATTTTATGAATTGGAAAAATACCATTGAGAATATTGTAAAACAAGTTAGTAATTTATCTGATTATGAATTTTTTTATATTATAAATATATTAGTATATGAAGATGAACTAGAAATTATAAATAGTATTAATAATTTAAGATTAGAAAAATTAGCTTTTGTCTTACTTGTTTATTCTAAAATATATAATCAAATGAATAAAAATAAAGCTAATTGGGTTAATTCAAGTTTAAAAGATATTTTTAGTGATACAAAAATGGCAATAAGTAAAAAAGATCAAGGTTTAATGATTAATAAATTAAAAGATATGGAATTAATAGAGGTGTCAAGAAAAGTTGAATGTACTAATATGAAAGTTTTATTTGCAAAAGATGAAGGTAAAGTTGCTATTGAAATTATTGATTTTATAGATTTTATATATGAATATTTAGATTGGAAAGGTTATAGAATTGATGTTTGTGAAGGAAATAATTGTTGTAGATTAATTATAATGAGAAATAATAAAAATAAATATTGTAGTGATTGTGCTAAAATAAATAAATTAGAACAAAATAAGTTGTGGAAAAGAGAATATGATAAAAGTAGGAAAATAGAAAATAGTAATAAACCATTATAAATAAAGAGTTTTATAACTATATATAAGAAAAATCTTATATGGAAACTATAAGTAATCACGGTGGATGTCTTCGGACTACACTTTAGAGAGTTAGGATGCGTCCTGCTCTCTTTTTAATTTCCTCATTCGTTTTCTATTTTCGTTTCCTATTAAAAAATTTGAAATACAATAAACTAAATAAAATAAACTACAAAAGGAGAATCAACGTAACATTGAAACAAATCAGTCAACAAGAAAAAGAATGGTTAATCTCTAAAAAAATTTTAAAAATGGAAGGTGGGAAGTATCCTGATTTGTCTGGTACTTCAAAAAAGAAGAAAAGTAAAAGGAAAAAGATTTTAGTACCTGATTGGATGGCAGATAGAGTTTTTAAGGATATGTATAAGAAAGATGTTATAGAATAGTAAGCAACAAAAATTTTCCGAGAGGAATTGATATCTTATGAAAGAATTAAAAAAGATTTTTGTAGATACAAATGTACTCTTAAGTCCAAAATTTAATTTTGATAATTATTCTCGTATATATATAAGTATTGTCTCAATTGAAGAATTAGACAAACTTAAAAGAGATGAACGAATATCATATCAAGCAAGACAAGCAATTAAAAATATTAATTCTGCTGATAATGTAGATATTATAATGAATGGTGTTAATATTTGTGGTGTAATGTTTTCTAATCAAAGTAATGATAATATGATACTGTCTATGGCATATACTACTTATGAAAATAATGATAAAGATATGATTTTTATTTCAGATGATTACAATTTAATTGTTAAAGCACAAGCATTAGGATTACCATGTAAAATGTTTGAGTTTGAAGATGGTAAGAGTAATGATAAATATAATGGCATTAGAAAACTAACTTTGACAGAGCAAGAATATGTTAATTTACTTGAAAATCCTAATTTATATAATTTTCAACCTAATGAATATATAATAATTCATAATACAACATCTAATGATGAATATTTATTTACATGGAATAAGTATTTTGAAGAAGTAAAAATTAAACCAATAATAAATAAATATGTAAATAAAATTGTACCATTAGATATTTATCAAAAAGCATTTATACATATGCTTCAAAATGATAATATAAAAATTAAAATAACTGATTCAAAATATGGCGTAGGTAAAAGTTTTTTGATGATACATTGGGCATTGCAAATGTTAGACAAAGAAAAAGTTGATAAGTTATATTTTGTAAAAAGTGATTCACCACCTAAAGGAAGAAGAGAATTTCCTGCAATCCCAGGAGATGTAGTAGAAAAGACATCTCCTCTACTTGGTGTTTTATGTGATACCACCTCGGAAGATAATATAATGGATATATTACTTAGAAATAATAGATTAGAAATTTTACCTATTCAATTTGCTAAAGGTAGATCACTTCGTAACTCTATATTGTATATAAATGAGGCACAAGATTTTACACCTTCTGAAATGGAAAGATTACTTTCTAGAATTGGTGAAGGAACATTTGTATTATTAGATGGTTCTACTATGCAGATTGATAATAGATACTGTTTAAATAGAAATGGATTAACTGTTACAAGCAATAATTTCAAAGATAAATATATTGCAGGGCAAGTTAATATGATAGAAGATCATAGAAGTGAAATTAGTAAAATGGTAAGTGAAATGGATTGGAAGGATTAAAAAGAATAATGGTCGATATTCTATACCTCTTCTACACTATTTTAAATTGAATTGAGGAATTGTATGGAACATTTAAGAAAAGATAACGAATCAGATTATGATTATATAATTAGACTTATTGAAGGTAAATCAAATGGAATTTATGATATTGATTATGTTGAATTATTTAAATTAGCATTTGGGGTAACATTGAATTCTGATGAATGTAGGAAAAGGTATTATGGTTTAAAAATGCTTCTTCCTTATCTTGATAAAGAAAAGATAATTAATATTAGTGATGATAAGATATTGAATGAGTATGAGCAAAAATTACAAGAATTACAAAAAGAAAAAATAAAAGTTCAAACAGAAAAAGCAGTATTATCACAATTATTAAGAGAGGATGCAAGATTTGAATTATTTACTGAAAGAGCAATTCAAGCAATAAAAGAAATTCAACCTCTTCCATCCCCTATTAAAATTATTAATAATAAAAATAAAACAGAAGGATTGTTGTGTATTTCTGATGCACATTTTGGAAAAGAAATTTTAATTAAAGGACTTAAAGGTGAGATTATTAATGAATATAATGAAGATATATTTAAACAAAGAATGTATAAACTACTTGATAAAACTATAGAAATTTGTAAAAAAGAAAATTTAACAGAAATACATATAATGAATCTTGGTGATGAATTAGATGGATTAATTCATCTAGGACAACTTATAAATTTAAAATATGGTGTTATTGAATCAGCAATTAAATATTCTTATTTCATAGCAACATGGTTAAATTTATTAAGTGAAAATGTTAAAATAAAATTTTATTCTACATGTGGAAACCATACAGACTTGAGATTGTTAGGTACTAAAAAAGGGGAATTGCCACATGAAAATATTAGCAAAGTAATTTTTGTTTTAACAAAAGAAATATTAAAAGATAATCCTAATATTGAATGTATGGAAAATGAAACGGAAATGATATATACACAAATTGCAGGATTTAATGTTTTAGGTACTCATGGTGAAGAAAAAGATGTTCAACAATCAATTAGAGATTATTCATATATGTATAATGAAGATATTTCTTACCTTGTAACTGGTCATAAACATCATGCAAATAGTATAAATTTAGGTGTTTCTAAAGGTACTATTGGTGTTGGTTCAATCTGTGGATTAGATGATTTTAGTTTAAAAATTAAAAAGATTTCTGAAGCAAGTTCTACATTTGTTGTTTTTGAAGAATGTGTTGGTAAAACAATTGAATATAATATTAGTTTGAATTAAAATAAAATGCCGAAAGGTAATATATACATGGAATATTTAATACCAAATGATAGAATAATGGATGAAATGCGTATTAACTCTGCTATGAGAGACAGACGTATTCTATTTTCTGAGGAAATAGAACGAGATTCTATTTTTAAGGTAATGTATTGGCTAGATAGACTTAAATTACTTGACAAGAAAAATAATACTAAAGAACCAATAGAAATAGTTTTAGACACATATGGTGGTGATGCGTACTCAACAATTGCTTTATGCTCCAAAATAAAAAGTATGATTAATGAAGGATATAATATTATCATAACAGTTCATACTACAGCTTTTTCTGGTGGATTTTGGTTGCTTATATGTGGTTCAGAACGTAGAGCATTACCTGATTCTAGAATTATGGTTCATAGTATTATATCAGGTTCATTTGGTAAACATCAAGAAATGATTGATGATATGGAAGAAACTAATACTATGTGGAAAAAGTTAAAAGAGATAGTTATTAATAATACTAATATAACTGAAGAAAGATTAGAAGAAATTAAGAAATTAAAATATGATTGGTACTTTTGGGGAAGCGAAGCATGTCAAGACAATCTAAAAGTAGTTGATTATTTAATTTAAGGAGAAAACATATGAACGATAAAACAAAAACAATATCTCAAACACAAATACAAGAACAAGAATTAAATACCACTCCCCTACTCTCTTCTACATCAGAAGTGATTCTATTCTTTGAACCATTAGAGATATCAACTGATAATCTAGCAGAAGATACTAATATTCAATTAGATTTAGATGAATTTAAAAGAGGATTAAAAGATTCTTCATATTATTCTGGTTTTTACACAGGTTTAATTAATTCAGGTATTTCAATGGATGATTCTATTACGTTAATTCTGAATAAAATGAATGTCGATCATAGTGTACAAATAACTAATATAAATGCTAATGCTACTATTGAGAGTTCTAAAAATGCGACAATATTAAAGGAAAAAGATATGTTGTAATAATTAAATTATATTTATTACAATTATAAAATAATAATATAAATTTAAAGGAGAATATTAAAACATGCAACTAACAACCAAACATTACTATGATGATGAAACTTTTGAACACGTAAAAAGTAAGTTTTATATTGATGGTGAAGAAGTTGATTTTGAATCTTATCAAGATTTTGTTGGTGGTTTAAGTGAATATAATAAAGAAGAAGTAAAAAAAATAAATGATAGTCCTTATACATACGATGACGATGAAGTTTGTGATTGTTGTGAAGATTGCGAAGGATGTAAAGAAGATGAATTTGATTACGGAGAATTGTTAGAATTATTTGCTAAGAGAATTCAAGAGACAAATGGAAATAAAATTTCTATTAAATCTATTTTAGACGAATTTGCGGATAATTTTATTGAAGATTATGATGAGGAATCAGTTGATAAATGTGATGATTGTGAAAATAAAGATATATGCTTAGATATTAGTATTATTGAAGAATTTTATGATCGAATTGAAAACTTAGATTGTGATTGTAGTTCATGTATAAAAAATGTTTTATATGAATTGTTTATGTTGGGTAAGGAAATTGGATGGAACGATTGTGAAAAGGAATTTGTTAATGATACAAATAAAAATGAAAAAGAATCTAAAACTAATATTACATGTAATTTAACTGTTAATAATACAAAAGATGATATGAATAAAGTTGCTGAACAAATACTTAACATGATTAATAATTCTACTAGATGGGGTTAGATAGTCGGAAGGACAATTAAATAATCATAGATAAAACCCATTAATTATTATCTTAATGGGTTTTAATGTGTGTTTATTATTTAGTATAGAAGTGAGATTTGGTTGTAATATTTTTTAGGTTAGTATTAGATTATAAATATAATAATTTTAAATATGTTTATTTTAAGAAGTTAAGTAATTGGGAATTAGCTATTCCCTCTCTACACATCCTAATTTCTATTTTATTTTTATATGCGTGGAGAAATGGAGGATAAATTTAAAAATATTTGTGTAACGGTAATTTAATAATTGATAAAGATAATTTTAATAAATATTATAATTTTAAATTTGATAATTTATTAGATAATGAATACAAGTATATTACTTTAAAAGGAGATGATGCCAGATGCCAAGATTAACTAAAACTATTAAGAATATTAAAGAAGTTAAAACTGTATCTGGAGAAGGTTATTGTAGAATTTGTATGAAAATGCATCCTATATCTTATTTTTATGAATGTACAAATCCAAATATAGATAAAAATGGTTATCTTTCAATTTGTCGAGATCATTGTAATGAGATTTTCGATAATTATTTCTCAATACATAATAATATAGATATTGCTTTAAAATTAACATGTAGAGATTTAGATGTAAGGTATAGCGAAGAAGCGTTAAAACAAGCACAATCGCATGTAGAAAATTTAATGTCTAAAGGTAAAAAAGCAAGTAAATTATTTGGATATTATAAAAGTAAACTTGGGTCCACAAGTAAGAATAATGAAAAATTAGAATCATTTAGATTTAAAGATAGTGAATTTGAAAATATTATTAATGATCAAGTTGAAGAAGAAATTGATGATGATTTAGTTTTATTTTGGGGAAGAGGATTTTCATTAGATGATTATATATTTTTAGAATTAGAATTGTCAAATTGGAAACAAACACATAAATGTGATAATCAAGCTGAAATAACATTACTGAAAGAAATTTGTGTAAAAATATTAATAATAAGAAATAAACGTGCAGATAAAGAAGGCGTATCACAAGATGTAAAAGAATTACAAGAACTTTTTAAAACAGCATCAGTTGATCCTGCAAAAGCTAATCAAGCAAGTGCTGGAAAATCACATGAAGCATTTGGTTTATGGGTAAAAGATATTGAACAATTTAGACCAGCAGAATGGTATGAACAACAAGATAAATATAAAGATATAGATGGATTTAAACCATATCTGAAAAATTATATTTCTCGTCCCATTGAAAATTTTCTTACAGGTGTTAGAAATTTCTTTGTTGATGATAATATTGATGCTGATTTAGATAGTGTTGATGTTGGGAAAATTGATGGTGATTTTAATGGGTCGTAGTTATAATAATTATCAAAATAATCATAGTAAGTATTCTGGACATAGTAATCAATTTAAAGCACCTAAGTCAATGATAAAAGATAAAGATAGAAATGAACAATGGCAAGAAAATTTAATTGATTGGACTACTTTTTATCGACGTAATATTCATAGATTTATTCAACATTATTTTGGAGTACAATTATATTGGTATCAAATAATTTGGATATATTTTATGAGTATATGTGAAAGTTTTGTTACAATTGCAAGTAGAGCAGCAGCAAAGTCATGGTTAATTGCTTTATTGGCTTATGCTAGAGGTGTACTTTATCCAAATAGTGAAATTGTAATTGTAGCAGCCTCAATGAAACAGGCAGGTATTATATTTGGTAAAATGTCAAGATTAAAAGATGACTATCCAAATATTTCTAGAGAAGTAAAAGATTTTTCAGATACTCAAAATAATTGTAGTTGTACTTTACAAAATGGAACAACTATTAAGGTTGTAGCTTGTCAGGAAAGTGGGAGAGGAGAAAGATCTACTTTCACAATTGGTGAAGAATTTCGTATAATGGACAAAACAAAATTTGATGCGATAGTAAAACCATTTTCATATGCTAGACAAACACCATATTTAATGAAACCAGAATATGCAAATGAAAAAATTTTAATTGAAGAACCAAGACAAGTTCTTATATCTTCTGCTTATCATAAAGGATTATGGTGGTATAAAGAAACTTTAGACACTATAAAAATGATGTTAGAAGGAAAAGATGCAGGTTTTATTGCTTTTGATTATTTAATTGCTATTAAACATAATATTAAAACTAAAAAAGCAATAGCAAGAGACAGATCGACTATGGATGCAATAACTTTTTTAGAAGAATATGAAAATATCCCATTTGGAGAGAACAGTAATTCTTATTTTAAATTAGATATGTTTCAAAAAAATAGAAAATTAAAGAAGTCGTTTTATCCTTTAAGACATGATATATTAAATAAAAAGAAAAATCCAAATGAAATAAAAAGAGTAGATGGAGAAATTAGAATTGTTTCAGTAGATATTGCTGCAAGAAAAGGTCAGAAAAATGACAATACAATTATTACTTGTATAAGAGCATTACCTACATTAAAAGGATATCACCGTGAATATGTTTATATGGAATCAAAACAAGGTGAGCATACCGAAAAACAAGCATTACGAATAAAACAAATTTATCATGATTTTGAAGCAGATTATATTGTACTTGATTTACATAACGTAGGTATTACAATTTTCGAGAGACTTGCAACAGTAACAAAAGATGATGAACGTGGAATTGAATATGATGCTTTTACAGTATATGAACATAAATCTCTCGATAAATCATTGATTGATGAATTAAAAGAAAAAACTTTAGCAGCAAAAGCAAAACCTGTTATATATCCTGTTTTAGCTAATGCTAGATTAAATAGTGATATTGCAGTAGATTTTAAAGATAAACTACAAAGAAATATGTGTAATTTCCTTATTGATGAAAATGATGGTGAAGAATATCTAAATAAAACAAATAAAGATTTTTCTCGCAATCAAGATATTAATTTAACTGTATGGTATATTCATCCATATAGACAATTTTCAGAAATGGTTAATGAGACTATTAATTTAGAATATACCATACTTAATGGAAATATTAAATTAGAAACAATTGGTACAGCAAGGAAAGATAGGTATACAAGTTGCAGTTATGGAGGGTATTTTATTTCTTTATTAGAACAAGATTTATTAAAAGAAAAAGAAGAAGATGATCTTGAAAATTTCTTTATTGCTCCAACATCAAAACCTTGGGAAAAATTTTCAAATTACTAATTAATCACTTAAAAAAGTAGGCAGGTGAAATATTTGGCAAGAAAAAAGCAAAAATCACTTTCTGTTACAACAAATAGTAATAATAATATAAATAGTAATATAAACAGTGATATATCAAATACAGATATGTCACCAGATAAATTTTTAGAAACATATTCTAATACATTATATAGTTTGTTAAGAAAGATAAATAATAATCAAGGATACTATCCACATTATAGTAACTCTTTGATGAAAGATATAAATATATCTCCATATAAACCTACTTCTCAAGAGATTGAGAAATGGTTATTACAACCTCATAGATATGAACAACAATTAAGTAATTTGTCACAGTATCTTGAGGGGGTATCTTTACAATTTGAACGTGTAGTTTATCATTTTGCATCTAATCTTGATTTTTATTATTACATTTATCCTATCACTCCCGTTCCCGATCCTAAAAAAGATAAAAAAGCGTTTGCTACATATAAAAACTCTAAAAAGAAAGCATTAGATTTTTTAACGAAACTTAGAATTCAAGAACAATTTTTTAATATAACTTTAGGTGTCATACGTGAGGGTGGAAAATTTTACTATTTAAGAGAAGCGGATAATTATATTGATTATCAAGAAATGCCTTCTGGAGATAATAGATGTATTATAAATGGAAGAACAAGTTTAGGATACACATATGCCTTTGACATGACGTTTTTCCTTCGTACACCACAATCACTTAATGATTATGCTTCTGAATTTACTGATTGGTTTGAAGATTTTTATGAGGATATTAAGACTAATCAAAATTATTTTATACAAATGCCACCTAAAAAATCGGTAGTGTTTCTTTTTGATGACACCAAGGCTGCTAGATTGAATCCTTTAAGGGGTTTGTTTAGAGATGTGTTAGGAATAGATGAATATCGTCAACTCTTGAAGACCAAAACGATGTTAGACACATTTAAATTAATATATTTACAAGCACCACTGGATAAAGATGGAAAACCTTCCATAGATTTCAATACTACTGCCAAATGGGTGGCGGCTTGTCAAGCTGGCTTAAATTTCGGAACTACAGTATTTTCCTCTCCAATGAGTGCCACAGAAATCAAGACCTCTGACAATCAAAGTATAGCAGCAATTTCAAGTATAGTGGGAAATAGTATGTGGCAAAATTCTGGTATATCACCGTTAACATATGGTTCAGCAGATGGTAAATCTGGTTCTGCTGTTAAAAATAGTAATACTACTGATATGCAATTTATAAATCATATGTACAGACAATATACTAAAAATATAAATTATCAATTAGCACAAAGAACGGGTTCTTATAAATTTGGGATTAAGATGTTCGGGGACTCATTTAGTCGTGAAGAAGTTTCGAATAGGTATAAGAACGCTGCAACCCTTGGCGTGTGTCGTAAAGAATATCTCGCTTCTTTGGGAAAATTACCAGAAGAATATGAAATGCAGATGGATGATGAGACACTATATAGTTGGGACACGCAACAATTCATTCCTTTTAGTACGTCTTATACTCAAAGCGGAAGCAATCCTAGTAATTTAGGTGGTAGGGAGAAAAAACCTGATGACCAGCTAAATGACGGAGGAGCCACTACTAGGGACTACGACTCAAACGATGGAAAAGTTATAAGCTAATTAAATTAAATATAAATATTATTGACAAAGTTATAAAATAATAGTATAATAATATTGGGATAGATAAGGAAGTCATGAGCCTTATTGATAAGAGAATATCCGAGTTCTTTTCCCTTATTTAAAATTCTCGGAAAATAAAAATAATTGCTGTCGGAGGTAATAATTAATGTTGCTAACAAAAGAAGTAGAAATTGGCTTAAGTGGAAGACATATTAAATGGTATAAAAATAAAGGATATATAATACCAAGGGAAAAAGATAATCAAGGAAGGTTGTCAGTTCCACAGAATACAAAAATATTAGTTAAAGTAGAGGATTTATTAGATAGTTATAAGGTGCAAGTTGATATTGGATGTGATGAGTGTGGAGAATATTTAAAAACAATAGCATTGAATGATTATCGAAAATATATTAAAGACGATGAACAACATTATTGTATAAATTGTTTTAATTCATTATATATTAATGGAATTAAAGCACAAGAAGTTAAGCAAATAATTAATAATAACTTAGGAGATACTTGGAAATTACTTAATGTTAAAATAATAAATACTCAAATTAATGTAGATTTAATTAATTCGGATGGATATATGTATAGTAAAATTAAAATTTCCAGCATAAAAAAAGGTTATATACCACAAGGGTTTTATAAATCTAATATATACATATATCAAAATATTAATAATTGGTGTAAAATAAATAATTATAATATTAGATTGAGTGATGAGTACATTGGCTATGATGTAAAACTTAAATGGGAATGTTTAGACTGTAATCATATATTTGAAAGAAGTATGAATGCTATTACACGTGGGCAAGTGGGATGTTCTATTTGTGGAGATAATATTTCATACCCCAATAAGTTTGGACGTAATTTATTAAACCAATTAAATAATACATACAAATTAAAATATATAAAATTCGAATATTCACCGGATTGGATTAAACCTAAGAGATATGATAGTTATTTTGAATTTAATAATAAAAAATATATAATTGAAATGGATAGAGCATTGGGACATGGTAATAAAAAAACATTAGATGGAACCACCCCTGAAGAATCTCAAGCTATAGATGATTATAAAGATAAAAAAGCAAAAGAACATAATATTAAGATGATTAGAATTGATTGTGTAAAATCAGATATGAAATATATTAGAGATAATATTTTAGTTAGTGGATTAGCACAGATATTTGATTTATCTAATATTGATTGGTTAAAATGTCATGAGTTTGCTTGTAACAATTTAGTAAAAGAAACATCTAAATTATGGAATGCTGGAATTAAAAATTCATCAGAAATTAGTGTTATTCTGAACTTAGGAAAGAGAACAGTTATAAGATATCTTAATGAATGTAGTAAATTGGGGTGGTGTGATTATGATGCCAATGAAATACAAAAAGCAAGTGGGGTAAGATTAGGAAAATCAGGGGCGAAACCAGTTGTTCAATTGTCGTTAAGTGGTGAATATGTTCAAGAATATAGTAGCATGGTTGAAGCTGAAAAACAAACAGGAATTATTATTATGAGTATTTCATCTTGTTGCAGAGGTAAATTAAAATCTGCTGGTGGATATCAATGGATGTTTCTTTCAGATTATAATAAAAGCGAAATAAAACAATATAAAAAATCTCCATATGTTAAAAAAGTTGTTCAACTATCACTAAATAAAGAATATATTTCGGAGTTTGATAGTATTATTGAAGCAGAAAGACAATTAAAAATAAATCATTCAAATATTTCTTCTTGTTGTCTTGGTAAATATAATCATGCAGGTGGTTTTAAATGGATGTACAAATCAGATTATGAAAAATTAGTTGGATAGAATAAAAATACAATAATATAAAAGTAAGTTAAAGACTATATGTTTATAGTCTTTTTTATTTGTAATAAATAACAACAAAAAGTGAGTTGATAATATATGTACATAAAAAATGCAGAACAAATATTTTCTAAAGATGAACTTTATTATTGTTATGATATTAAAATTAAAAATTTCTTATGTAATGTAAAAAATATTCAATATATAAAAAAAAGTAAAGGAGAAGGTAAATTTTATTGGATATTTTTGATGAGTGATGAATTAGAAATTTATTTAAAGGAATGGAATAGTTAGAAAAAATAATTTTAAAGAAGTTAAAACTAAATTAACTTCTTTTTTTATTGATAATTTTAATTTCGATTTAACCAATTTAAAGGAGGTGAGTTAATTTGTGAGTGAAATAGTAAAATTTAATTGTGATAAATTTACTATAATAAGAGATGATCCTAGATTTTTGGTTTGTAAATTTTTCTTTGGACTTATCGGTTCTAACTATAATGGTAGTGTAATCGAAAAGGAAGATTATGAAAATAATAAAAATTTTATAGGATACACGCCGATTTGTGGTAAATTTAAAAATGGAGATTTTAAAGAACATGAAATTGATGAATATCCGTTAGGTAGTATATTAAGTTTAGAAGATTGTGAATATGGGTATGAAATATATGAAAATCTTGAGTATGCCACAGCATTAGGCGTGATCCAAAAAGAATACCTCACAAAGGAATCCGAGAATATTCTCAAAAGTGGCACAAAAAAAATAAGTATAGAAATTGAAGTTCTTAAAAAAGAAAAACTATCTAGTGGTAAGTTTAGGTTTAAGGAGTGGATTTATCAGTGTATAACTATTCTAGGAGATAAACTAGAAATAGCAACTGGTATGAAAAACGCACATCTTGAAGTTTTAAATAAACCAAGAGAAGCATATGCAAGTTTTTGTAAAAGTACAATAGAAACTTTTGCAAAACAAGACACAGACAATAAATTTCAGTTAGGTGATTCCGTAATACCAACAGAATTACACATGCCAGAACACGAAGGTAAAACAGGAATAATTTCAGAAGTAAAAAATGGCTATTATTATGCAATTAAATTTATTGGCGATGAAGAACAGCATGAGTGGTATGCAGAAGATGAATTAAAAATTTTTAAGAATGAAGAATTTTCAGTTGGAATTGAATTAGGTAAATCTAATTCAATTGAAATAAAAAATGATAAAGATAATTCTGTTGTTGGTGATTGGGAAGATCCTGGAGCGAAGATGTTAAATAGTCTACTTAAAGCAAGCAATCATGCTTCGCTTATAAAAGAAGCATATTTAATTATTGATGAAAATGTAGATAATGATTTATCTGTTAATAATGTCCATTATCCACATCATATTATAAATGATGGTAATTTAGTGGTACATTATAGGGGAATTCAATCTGCATTAAGCAGAGCAAGAGCACAAGGTATAACTGGTAGTCCTATATCACATTTAAAAAAACATTATAAACAATTGGGTCTTAATATGGATAACTTTGAAAAATTTAATTTAACTAAAGAAGATTATAGTTATCTATTTGAAGATATAAATAATTTTAAAGAAAGTGAGGTAGATAAGGTGGTATTTAATAAGGAAGAGTTTGCAAAAAATTTTAATGCAGTAGCAAATGAAATGTGGGGTAATATAGTCAATGCTAGTGAAATAAAAGCAGAAGATTTAAAGGCATTTGCAAAAGAAATTCTTACTGAAGAATTTAATAGTTTTGCTAAAATAAAAGTAGATGAAAAAAATGTGGAATTTATTCAAGAAAAAGAAACTTTACAATCTACTTTTGAATCTGAAAAAGAAACTATTAAAGCAGAATTTATTACTAAATCAGAAGAATTTACTACACAATTAGCGGAATTCACCACTCAATTAGAAGAAAAACAAAATTCTATTGTTTCTTTAGGTCAAGAACTAGATGGTTTAAAAGAACAATATTCTGCCAAAGAAACAGAAATTGAAACTTTTAAATCTGAAGTTGAGACTTATAAAACAGAGAATGAGATTCTTAAAACTGATATTGTTAATTTTGCTAAAGAAAAGAAAGAAACTCAAGCAGAAATTATTCTTTCTAAATTCGCAAAGAAAATTAATGAAGATGAAAGAAAAGATTTATTTGGTAAACTTGAAAAATTTAATACTGTTGAAGAATTTGAGAAAGAAGTTAAAGCTTTTGTTTGTGATAAATATGAAGCTGAAACTAAAGGAAAGAAAGATTTTGCAAGTTATTCTCGTATGGGAATTGTTGTAACAAATGAAACTAAGCCTGAAGGTGAACATTGGACTGATTATGTAAAAGATTATCAAGAAAAAAATTAAATTAATATTTAAAGGAGGAATTTTTAGTGAGCAATATATGTGAATTTATGAATGAGGCAATTTTTGATGCTGATGTATTAAGTGTACAACATGCTTCAACAGCACTCGATGATGGTTATGTAGGTGAATTAACTGGTTTAGTATCTGGAGAAAGAGATTTATATGCAATTGCTACTGCTACTGCTGTAACTACTAATGAAGTAGTAATGGTTGTTGGTGCAGAAGTCCATATTGATGCATTTGGGTTTAGAACTCCGGTACATAATAAGGCAACTTTTACTTATATCGCAGGGATGCCAGTCCGTGCTTATAGAATGAGAGTTGGTATGAGATTTAAAATTAATACTTCTGCTATTAGTGGCACTCCTGTTGTTGGACAGTATGTAATTCCTGCTAATGGAACTTTTACACTTGCTTCTGCTGCTACTTTAGCTGGCGGAACAAGATTGGCATTTGTAGTTGAAGAAACTGGTTCTACTTGTAATATTTTTACTGGAAAGACTGCTATTCCAGCTACAATTATTCGCGTAATTAAAGACTAAATAAAAATATAAAAAGGAAAGGATGAAAAATAATAATGAATATACTTACTAAGTTTTCTAAGAAACAAATTGCTACGGTTGATTTAGGTGTAGAATTATACAAACATTATCTTTATGAAAGAGAAAATAATTTAGGACAATATAGTAGATTTGCTACTTTTGCTAATACTACTGATAATAGTGGTCATGTAATTTCTTTTAAAGATAAAAATAATATTTTTAGTAATATGCTTGCTGATGAGGCTTATGAGATTTCTGGTTTGGATAAAGAACGTTTTGGAATTAGAGATGCTTTTGCTTTTCAAACTTTTGAAAGAGCATATTTTTCTGTAGTAGAAGCAGTTATTAATAAAATTAACGCAAAAACAGAAATTGAATCAGCTTTAAATTTTGCAGAGGTAAAATCTATTGCGGATGGAGATAGTTTAACTTTCCACATTCCGTCAAACCATTTATTGTCTGTATCTACTGTTGCTAATGGTGTGAGAAGTGTACATTTCCAAAACCTCTGGGAAGAAGATATTACTTTAAATCCTAAAAGAAAGAAAATTGGCGTAAAGATTGATACATATCGTCTTGCAACAGGAATGTATGATTGGGGTTGGTTGTTGAATCAGGTAGTTAAATCTTTTAGAACTAAGTTGCAACAAGAAGTAATTAATATTATTTATGGTGCATATTCCACTCTTGCAACTAATTTTAAAGAAACTACTTATGCTCAAGATTCATATATTCGTTTAGCAGAAAGAGTTGCTGCTGCTAATGGTGGTATAACTGCAACTTCTGTAGGTACAAAAACTGCTCTAAATAAGATTTTACCTACTAATGACTATATGAAAATGCCTATAGGCAGAGAATATGTAGACGTTGGTTATATTCAAGCTCCATTCGGAATTCCTACTTTGAAATTAGAGCAATCCATTAACCCAAACAGTGCTTATGATTTTGCTTTAGATAATAATTATGTGATACTTATGTCTATTGCTACTGATAAATTGGTAAAAATTGGTACTGAGGGACGTTCTACTATAAGGGCATCAAAAGAATACGAAACTAGTGACGGCACGAATTCTTATACTATTACAGATAGTTGGGATCTCAAGATTATTTCGATGGCATATTTTGGGATAGTAAAAGTGAGCTAGTAATTTATAATTTTATTTTAGAATAATAATATAATTCTTTATAGGTATTGAAAATTTAATAAATATAATAAAAGAGATATATTTATATATCTCTTTTATTTATTATTTAAGAAAATAATATATATAATTAACTAATCATTAATAAATCAATATATCGGAGGCATTAAAAACAATTTATGGCAAAATCAAAAAGTGAAAATAAATTAGATTCTAATTTAGATAATATAATTAATGAAGAAACTAATCAAATTAATTCTAATTCAATTGATATTTCAGAAGAATTAAAGAAAGAATTAGAATTAACAAATCAAAAAAATAAAGATCTTGAAGATAAAATTAATAATATTACTATTATGATGGAAAAACTATTAGAATCACAAAATAAAATAAATGAAAATAAATCTGATATAGAAACAATAAAATCTGAAACAAATAAAGGATTTAAATCTTATGTGACGATAGATCCTACAAAGAGAGTATTGTTAATGCAAATGGAACATGCAGGAGGTAGTTTTTTTACTCATAACAATAAACTTATTAGATTTAATAACTATGGACATATAAATCCTGTGCGTTTTGAAGATGTTGAAAGTTTAGTATCTAGATATCGCGATCATTTTGAAAATCTTGAAATTAGAATATTAAACGATGATGATGTAATTGATACTTTATATCTTAGAGAAAATTATAAAAAATATGATATTTCAAAAGAAGAAATTGATAATATTATAGAATTAGATACAAATAAATTAATAGAAAAAATAAAGTCATTGTCAAAACCACTGCAAGAATCAGTGTTAGCATTAATCATTTCAAATGTAGCTAAAAACAATCCAAAATATTTAGATAAAAATAAATGGGAAGTTTTAAATAATGTTTTTAATATTAATATTCAAGAATTTTCAAATAAATATGTGATTAATTAAGAAAGGAGAAATATATTTGGCTACCTCCTTTGAATTACCATTTGAACAATTTCTGTTGATTATAGATGATCCTAAATTTATCAATAATTATACAGAAGATAATTTAGCAATTGAATTGTCTAAGTATATATATAGGTCAATAGGTATATGTAGAAATTATTTAATTCCAAGAGTTGATATAAATAATTATACAAAAACAAGTTCTGATGGAATAACAATAGGTAATTTTACTGATGATTTAAATGATCAAGAAATTACTTATATTGCAAGAGGAATGACTGTGCCATATCTTGAATTTCAGTTACAAAAGCAAAAACATTTAAATCAGTTAGTATATGGTAGGGATTATCAAGTACATAGTCAAGCAAATCATATGAAAGAGGTTAGAGAAACTATAAAAAATGTTAGAGAAGAATTAATTCAAGATATGGTTATGAATTCATATCAACAAGATAGTGATGAATTAAAGGGTTCTAGTGGTGCAAATTCGTTGTGATAATGTTTATGATTTAATTAATTATAAACATGATTATTATGATTATTGTAGTTTTGACATTATATAATAGTTAAGAAGGAGTGGATAGTTTTGAGTTTTTCTGATATTGTAAATAGTTATAAGTCAAGATTATCTATTGATGGATTAACTATTAGGGATGAATATATTAATTCTATTACAGATAGTTTTACTGATAGTTTTGATTACAATGTAAGTTATAAAGAAGTTTCTTATAAAAAAAGGAATGAATTAAATTATACTACTGGTGTAAAGATACATGTATTTCAGGCTAAGAAAGATACTGAGAAAATTGCGCTTGATGATGTGAAACGAGTAGTTTTTAAGGATTTAGATTTTGTGTGTGAATCTGGTGATTTATTACAATTTGATAGTAATACGTGGTTAGTAACGTCAACAAATAATATAGATCATATAAAAAGTTGTGTAGTGCAACAATGTAATAATAATTTAAAGTTTGTTAAAAATCATATTTCATATACAATTCCATGTGTAATTTCAACAGTTGGAAACAGTATGGGGCTAGGTATTGATGAAATGAAATATGTTTCCGATATTGATGATTTTATTATAGTAAGAGTTGTTAACAATGTGGATTCTCAATTAATTTCAATTAATGATATATTTAAACTTGGGAACAAATGGAATTGGAGAGTAGAAAATATATCTGATGTAATTGATAATGGTATATTAGTACTTAAACTCAAGTGGGTTGCTGAGAGTGCTGAAAGTGCTAACTATGTATTGACAATCACCAATGGAAATTCGCTACAAATTGGCAGAACGCAACCATTAACTATTAATGCAGAATTAAAAGATAATGATATAGTTGTGTCTAGTCCACAACTTACATATTCCAGTTCAAATACAAGTGTGGCTACAATCAACAGCACTACTGGAGTTGTAACAATTTTAACTGCTGATAGTGTTATATTTACTGTCGCTTTAACTTCTGATAATAGTATAAAGGATACTATAAATGTTGAAATAATAGAAAGTACACAAACAAATTATACTTATGAACTTGTGGCAAATATGCTTCCGAGCAATGAGGTTAAGTACAATCAGACTAAGGTATTTACAGCATCTCGTTACAAAAATGGAGTTTTAGAAACAAGAGTTAACTTTACATTTGAGGTCATTCCAGATACGACACCAACAAATAAATATGAATTTCTAACACTCACAGGGAATACAACATCTTTGAAAGCACTTGGATATAGCTATTTCGTGGATTTAAAAGCTACTGATGTGGAATTTCCAACGAATAGTGTGCAGGTTAATGTTAAGTTGAGGTCAGTATTGTAAGGAGAATGTATGAAAATATTTAATATTGAACAGGCAGACGTTTTTATTAAACATGGTGCAATTCCTATAAGTTGTGGTTTAGGAAATAAATGCAAAACTTATATTGAGTTTGAAGAAAATCAAATATTTAAAGAATTATTAAAAAAGTGGTTAAATAGAGAAATTTAATTACTTATTTTTATATTTCAAAGATTAAAGGAGGATTAATATTTATGGGATTGATAAATGAAACAGTGTTAGTTAAGATGAATGGGGTAAATACAAAACATTATGAAAATTTAGGATATATAATTCCGAAGAAAAAACATTCTCAACGAAAAAATATTTTAGTATATGATACTACAAACCCCATATTGGTAAAAATTGAAGATTTATTAGATAATAGTCATGCTTTAGTAAATATTGAATGTGATGATTGTGGGAGAAAAATAGAAAATGTTATATGGCAAGCATATAAAAGATATGTTGGAGAAAATGGTGTATATTATTGTCAAAAATGTGCCAATAAATTATTTAGAAGACCAACATATAAAAAAACTAAATTAAAAAACAGCAAATCTTTTGAGCAATGGTGTATTGAAAATAATAAACAGGATATTCTTTTACGTTGGGATTATGAATTAAATGATTGCAAGCACAGTGAAATTACATATGGGGTGGATAAAAAATATTATTTTAAATGCCCAATGGGAATACATAAAAGCGAATTAAAACAAATTAATTGTTTAACAAGTGGACAAGAAGGAAGTATGGATTGTAAACTATGTAATTCCTTTGCTCAATGGGGAATTGATAATTTAGGCGTTGATTTCTTCGAGAAGTATTGGGATTGTGAGAAAAATACAATTAATCCTTGGGATATAAGTAAATGTAATAATACAAGAAAAGTTTGGATAAGATGTCAAGAAAAAAAATATCATAATAATTATGATATAAGTTGTTATCGATTTATTATGGGTGACAGATGTTCTTATTGTAGTAAACGTGGAGGCAAGGTACATTCATTAGATAGCTTAGGTACATTATTTCCAAAATCTTTAGAATTATGGTCTGATAAAAATAAAAAATCGCCATATGAGTATGCACCTAAAAGTGATAAAGAAGTATATTGGAAATGTCCTAATGGAAAACATGATGATTATATTAGAGATATTTGTAATTCTAATAAATGTGATTTTAGATGCCCAGAGTGTGCATATTCCAAAGGTGAAGAAAGAATTAGTAATTATTTTATAAATAAAAATATAAACTATATTCCACAAAAAGAATTTGATGGTTTAGTTGGATTAAACAATGGTTTATTATCTTATGATTTTTATTTACCAGAATATGGTCTTATAGAATATCAAGGCGAACAACATGAGAGATATATAAAAGGTTTCCATAAGTCAAAAAAGGATTTTGAAAAACAATTAGAGCATGATAGAAGAAAAAGACAATATTGTGTTGATAACAATATAAAATTATTAGAAATTTGGTATTATGACTTTGACAACATCGAATCTATTCTTCAAAGAGAATTAAATTTACAATAAAAGGAGGCGATTAATATTGCCAATAGATTTGAAGACCTTAGCATCAACAAAATAAAATTAATGGAAGCAATTTATAACAATGATAATATAACTAAAGCTTTATTATATCGAAAAGATACGTCTAGTTTTCTTGATAGAGTTATACCACCAGAATTTGATCGTACATCACTCCTTTATTCTCAGATATGGCCTTGGAAATATATTCCTCAGATAACCGATGAAGCAAATATACATATCACCAGTAATTTTGTTTTCAAACCTCATGATAATATGTATAAAGTTTCAAACTTTTATTTATATGTTATTTCTCACAAATCGCTAATGAGTTGTGATCAAGGACTTGTAAATGACTTCATCATATCGGAAATGGATAAGATTTTTAACCAAACCCGTTTGGTGGGTATAGGACGAGTTCAGTTTGAGGGCATGTATGAATTTACTACAGATAATTCATCAACTTTTTTGGGGAGTTGCATTGAATTTAAAACTTACGAGTTCAATTAGCCAATTAATTCAATTAATCTTAACAAAATTAAAATCAATTAATCGAGGTGAAAACAAAATTGCAAACAATACTAACAACAAAATTAACGACAAAGACTTAAACTTACGTTTACTAGGAAATTTACCAATAGAAATTAAAGATGTTGGTAAAATATATTCTCCAAAGTTAATTGAAATTGCTGAAATTGGTGAATTAGAATATAATAATTATCTTGGTCTAATAAGTTTAGATAAAGATTATTTTAAAAAAAATAACAATTTAAATAATGAGTTATCTTTTGAAGAAAGAGAAGAATTTGAAAAAGAAATAAATAAACTAAGTATTTTTCAGTTTATTTATATTAGTTTATATCAAAATATTCATTTGAGACAAAGTTATTTGGATGCTTTGTCTTTTTTCTTTAAAGAGAAAGTTTATTTTTATGAGAATGGATTTTTACACATTGATACGATTGACAAAGATAAAATTATTTCTGATAATAATTTTGATTTAATAATTGAAACAATAAAAAAATCAAATTGCTTAAAAACAAACAATGAAGATGATGATTATAATCCAGCAAATGACAAGGCAAAAGAAATTGCTGATAAAATAAGAAAATCAAGAGAGAAAGTTAATAAATTAAAAGCAAAAAATAATGAATCACTTGATTTATTTGATATAATTTCTGCTTTTTCTACTTATCAGAAAATAGATTTAGATAGGGTTTATGAAATGACAATATTTAGATTTTATGATCAGTTTAAGCGAATGCAAAAAATTAATGAATATGACATTAGTATTCAAAGTTTATTACATGGAGCAGATCCTAAAAAAGTTGAGATTAAGAATTTTGTTTGTAGGTTGGGGAATGATTGAGATAATTTTGGTTGGTTTAAGTTAATATTTTCATTAATATTAATAGTAGCTATCTTTTTAGGTAGTGATTTTTTAATTATATAAAACAAAGAAAAAATAAAAAGGAGTGATTATTTTGTCAAGATACGGTATTCGGGAAATTGCAAATGTAGTATTTAGAGATATTACTACTTTAAAACCTGTGCTTTATTTGGAGACATTAAAAACTAGTTCGACAGAAGTAACAGCAGATGCGGTATATGCTCGTGGAGGAGCTGGAAATCCCAAACGCCTCATGTGGGAATCTAACAAAGAAGTAAAATTTAATATGTCCGATGCTCTTATTTCTGCTCAAAGTTTTGCAATTTTGTCAGGAACAGCAGTAGTTACAAAACAAGTAAAAGTACATAAAAAGGAAGTTTTGACTTTAAATTCTTCTTTACAAGTTACTTTGACTCAAACACCAGTTATTGATGCAACTAATCCAATGTTTGTATTTATAACTGAAAGTGGTGACACATCTGCTATTGGAACCACAGTACCTAGTAATGCTACAAATGGTTATCAATTAGCAACTCCTACAATTACATTTGCTGGAACTGTAGGCGGTCATCTTATGGCAGTAGGGGATGTAGTAATTGTAGATTATTATTATAATTCTGCTACTACAGCAAAAGAATTTGTAATTGATAGCGGTAAATTTAGCGGTTACTTTAGAATTGAGGCCGATTGTCTCTGGAGAAGAGAATCCGATGGTGTAGACTTACCAGCTAAATTTATCATGCCCAGATCGAAGATGGCTTCAAACTTTACTATTACGATGGCTAGTGAGGGTAAGAAGGATTGCCCCCTTGTAGCGTGAGTTACAAGTAAACATCGAGCAAAATCGGTGAAAGGTGAGATATGGACTTAATACATATGTTTTTAAGTTCTCCCAATACCGAGGTAAAGCACATTTTAAAATATGTGGCTTACCGTAACGCATAGGAGATGAAACTTTATTAAATATTTAATAAAGAATATAATTCTCGTGTCTAAGACACTACTTAATTTATTAAGTACCACGAGTGCTCGACAACTCTAAGAGTTGAAAATATATGCTGAACTTATAGGAATATGAACTATAAGAACTAGAGGATAAAAAGCTTCTAGGATAACAAATTTTTGGACCCTTCTGTTTTTGACTTCGTAGCAGAATGTTTCCCAGATGCTTCCAATCAAATGGTAATTATTGATGTGATTGAGTAAGCAATAGTTAAATTAAATACAGTATAAAAACAATTAATAAATAAACAGGGATAGTTAAGAGTTGTGATTTTAATGATAAGAGTGTATCGCAACCTCTCTTCTCTGTTTATTTGTTTTTTGTTGCGAAACACTAGTTGTGAGGTGATTATTAATGAGTAATTATTAATGAGTAATTATGTAAAAAGAGATCAAAATGAATATGATAATAATTTTAAAAACATTATTGAAAAATATACTGATCCAAAATATTTAACAACAAAAGGGTTTAGTAGTATGTCTGAAATTTCATCCCATAGTTATACTGTAGTTTTTAAGACTAATTGGTATGATTTATTAAAAAAATATGGTGAATTTGACAGGCTTTATCAATATGTTAAAAATGAATTTATTGAGTTTGCAAAATTAACAAAAATTACAAGTTTAGATAAATTTGTTCAACAGCATACTTGTTTGACTAAAGATTTTTTAAGGTATATAGATAATAAATTATTTAAAGATGAATGTAAAGTTTCTAAAAAATACACAAAAGAAATGTTGGAAGATAATTTTTCAGATGTAAGGAATAAATTAGGAAGAGTTCCAAATCATTCTGAGTTTATTAAAATGAGTAAAATACATCCAAAAACATATAGGCAATTTTTTAATTTGTCTGGTCAAGTATGGGAAGATATTTTAAGGTATTTTGTTTCTGAAGAAGAAATTAATGAGTTTAATACATATCAAGCAGAATACAGAAAACAAATTGCTATTGCAGCTTCACAAAAGGAATATATTTATTCTAATGAAGAATTAGAGAAAGAATTAAAAATAATTTTTGATTATTATTACAAAGAATTTAATGTATATCCTAGTAGAAGACTATTTAATAAGATATCTAAATTCCATGATTTACTATATCGTGAAAGATTTAATATGAAATGGTCAGAAGTATGTAAAATGTATGGATATGAAATAGATACAAATAACAGCAAGTCAGAGAAAATATTTTTACAATTGGTTGATGAATTATTAAAAAGTAAGAATAAAACACAGAAAACCTTTGATTGGTTAAGAAATGAAGCAGGAAACAAATTAAAAATAGATGGATTCTATCAAGATTATAATCTTGCAATAGAGTTTGATGGTGTTCATCATAGGAAGCCAGTGGCAAATTATGGTGGTATGGAGAGATACTTAAAGCAAGTTGCTAATGACAAAATAAAAGATGATTTAATTCCACAACATGGATTAAAATTAATTCGTATTGACAGTCGTGAATCTTGGCATGACAAAGATTATCTTAAACAAAGATTAATAGATGCTGGAATAGAGATTCCACAAATAGCATAATTAAAAAAAAGAGGTGACAATGTGGCATTAACTGATGAAAAGGATATAAAAATTGACATAAAAAAAGAGGAAGCAAAGACATCAAAAAAAGGCAAATTTGACATTATAGAAGCATTTGAAAATAGTGCCTATGTACTTATTGATGGTCAAGTAAGAGTAGTTGACAAAAAAGTAAAAAAAGGTCAGAAGAAAATTGAGCTAGAATATGAAATAATTGATGGTGATTATAAGTTCAAATAATAATAATAAAACAAAAATAAGGAGAAAGGCAAAAGGGAAGCTAAATAAAGGCTTGTTCAAAAGCCTTTTCTCCTTATTTTTTGCTGTTTTAATATTAAAAAATTAACCAAATAATACTAAAAGCTAAAGTAAAAATAAAAATTATTAGTTAAATACTGAGATAATTTAGGAGAAAATAATTTTCTCCTTTTTATAATATTAAAAATTGAAAGGAATGATTATAAAATGGCACATTTAAATTTACACAAGGCCAGCGACAATTCAATAATTTCAACAACCGGAACTTTAACAAATGCTGTAGAATTTACATTAAGAGCAGATTTGAGTGAAACAGGGGAAATTAGATTATATGCAATGACAGACTTTGGATATGAGACAACTAGTACAGTGATATCATTTGTAGACAGTGAATTTAGGAAAGATCCTGGTGAAGCTATTAGAGCTAAAGATGGTGGAGACGGAATTGCAACTACTAGTAGTTGGGCGTTAGCTCCAGATGTAGCAGGAGTAGCTGGAACTTACGGTGCTTATGGTGCATCGTTGTCATTAGGTCTAGTAGGTAACGACACTGGGAAAGTTTTCTTCTGGAGTAAAGCTAAGGCTGAAACGACAGAAGAGGCAATTCAGGATGTAAGTTGTGCAATCAAAGCAGAAGGAATTGAAAGAGCTACCTAAACTAGCTTAGAAAGGTAGGTAGCTCATATGGCAATAAATTACTATGTTTCAGTTCAAAGAGGGTCAGATTCTAATGATGGACTATCACAGACATCCCCATTTCTCACAATTAGTAAAGCAGTAACTATGGTAACAGCAGGGTCTATAGTATATATAGGATCTGGTTGCTATAAAGAAAGAATAACACTTCAAACAGCAGGAAGTACGTTTTCTAAGATATATTGGATGCCAGATTTTGATTCTAAATATTTAACAGATGATAAATCTGGCATTATTAGAATAACTGGATGCGACGAAAATGAACAACCAACAAGTGGAATTGTTTGGAATTTTAATGGTAAAAATTATAACTATATTGGTAATACAAAAACGTATGGTAGAGTTTATATAGATGGTTCTAGTGATAATTATGCTTTATATATGGGAGGTACTACCACAACATATGGGTATGGAGTTGTTGCTACTAGTTACAATGGAATATATAGTGGACACTGTGAAAATTGTATTTCGATGGTTGCTAATATAGGATTTAGTAGTAATATTAATTATGATTGCATCTCAATAAGTGGAAATATTGGATTTAATTTAGGATTTAATATGAACTGCATTTCCATGAGTGGAAACTATGGGTTTTTTGGGAGTCCAAGAACAGATATAAATTCTACTGCTATCGGATGTATGAATGGGTTTTATACTGATAATGCAGTATCAACTAGCACGAATTGTTTATCGTTAAATAGTCAATATGGTTTTAATATGAATAGCTTGTCAACACTTAATTATTGTCGCGCAATAAATTGTATAACTGGGTTTTATGGAACATCAACTACAAATGTGTTAAATACCTCTACATGTAGTGCTATTTATTGTAGTGGTAAGCAAAGAACTACAGGATTTCCTACTCCAGTGGATTATTATGAAACAGTTGAAGTTTCAAATGCAAAACATTATTCCTATTATCCAGTAGATTTAATTAAAGCACTTATGCCTATATTAGAATTTAATTATACTGGTGGAAGCAATTTAGGGGTAGGGTACAGTTTTTATGATATTATGGGAAATGGAAGAGCGTTGATTGATGGTATATGTCATTATGGTGCTCATGAATTTTCTAGAGTTAGTATGGATTTTAATAATTATCATACTTATGTTCCATCTATAAAAGTTGAAAGAGCAGGAATGCAAAAATTTACTTTTTTTACTAATGGAGGAGAAGAATTTAGAAAGTCTGTATGGGTTAAATGGATAAACGTTGCTGATGCAAACAAACCTAGAATAACAGTTAAAAGTACAGGTTATTTTGTTCCAATAACAGTTACAGCTACGTCTGATGGTACAAATTGGGAATATTTATTAATAACTGCTACTCCAACTGGTGATTGTGAGGTAGAATTATATTTATATGCGGTAGACACAGGAGAAAATGCAGTAGTATATTTTAGTGATTTAAATTAATTTAGAGATATTAATTTTAAGGCGGTGATGGCAGATATGAAATTAGATAAAGGCAGACTATATTCACGTCTGCCAAACAATACTTATACTTCTTCATTATTAAGGGGGACTATATATACTTTTATTTGGCATAAAATTGAAGTGACTTTTTTTACACAAACAAATAAAAAAGTTACAAAAACGATATCGGTATTAAGGCAAACATTTAGAAGGATTTTTGATATTTTTAAAGGAAAGACTATTAGAAGACTTACTCAAGAAATATCAAATACAAATCAAACCAATAGAATTAACGATATCTTGTCAGACACTTCAATACAAACTCATAAGAACAATGTTGGTTTTGTCACATTTTTTGGTAGTAATTATAGAAAAATAATACAATTAATTTTACATACATATCAAACTGTAAAGTCAAATAATAAATTGGTTGATTTTATAAGTCAAACATACCGTAAAATTCCATATATATTTAAAGGAAAAACGATAAGAAAATTAACGCAACAGATATTTATTACTAGACAAACTAATAAAATTAATAATAAATTACTTACTATGTTTATGCAAACTAAAAGGAATAATAATATTTTATATAATATTGTAAAAAATACAAGTAGGAAAATTATTTCTTTATCATCTAAAATAAGTCAAAATATAAGAATAGTTACAAAAATATTACATAAATATTTTCAAACAAATCGTAGAGTAAACTATATTAATATTTTTATTGGTAATGGTTATAGAAAGTTAATTAATTTAGTTTTAAGGCATAATCAAACTATAAAAATTAACAATAAACTAATTGATATATTGCAACAAACATATCGTAAAATACCTGATATATTTTTTGGAGATACATTTAGAAAATTAACACAAATAGATTCATCTTTGTTTCAAACTAATAAAAATATAAATAAAACGTCTGTAGTTTTATCTCAATCTAAACGCAATATTATAGGGCTGATTAGTAATAAGATACAAAATAATAGAAGTATTGTTAAATTGAATTATATTGGTAGTCAAATAAAAAGGAATATTATAGAATTAAGTGAATCAACAAAGCAGACATATAGAAGAATTAACAACATATTTGTATTTAGCATACAAACAAATAGAAAAATTAATAGTTTGGTTATTTTTTATGTTCAATCAAACAAAAAAATAAATAAATTAATTAGTTCATTTCATCAATCTGTAAGATATAATATGATCATAGTTTATTGTATTAATCAAATTAAAAGAGATATAAATAAATTATATTTTATTAATAAGCAGATAAAAAGGAATATTTTAGAGTTTATTGTTAATATTGTTCATACTAAGAGAAATATTAATAAGATTATCATTATTATGAATCAGTTGAATAGGAATATTGAATTATTTAAAGTATTGTTAAAACAAACTTATAGAATGATAACATTATTATATTTAAATAAATATCAAACTATAAAAACCAATAATAAATTAATTAATATATTGAGGCAAACATACAGGAAGATTCCAGATGTGTTTTCAGGAGACACAATAAGAAGATTAACAAAACCAAGTTCAGTTTTATTGCAAACAAGTAAAAATATTGAAAAGATTTTTATAATTTCATCTCAGACTAAGCGAAATATTGTAAAATTACTTAGTAATAAAACACAACACAATAGAGGAATTATTAACAAAATAAGTATTAGCAAACAAACTAAACGTAATATTACTAAATTGATAAGTACGAGCATGGTTAGTGTATATGGGCAATTAATTCGTAAGGTTAATGAATTGGTTGATTACTTTAGTCATGGTAAGCGTAATATTTTGAATATCGTATGTGTTTATTGGCAGACAAAAAGAAATAATGGTGTATTGAGTTATTATACTATCCAAAGCAAGAGAAATATTTATAAATTAGCAAGTTATGTCAGTCAAGTTTGTAGAATTATTTCAAAAGATATTAATATCATCAATCAATTAAACAGGCATATTAATAAATTAGAAGATTTTATTGGTAATAATTTAAGAAAAATCAATAAAGCATCTTATAATATTGGACAAATGAATAGACAAATTATTTCATTTATATCTAATAACATCCAATTAAATAGAAATATAAATAAGATAATCAATATTAGTAAGCAAGTGTTTAGAAATATTGTTGAATTAATTGTAGTTATTAAGCAAACTAATATGAAAAACGTTATATTTATAGCATTAAATAAACAAACAAGTAGAATATTGAATAAAATTTCTATTGTTAATAAACAAATTATTAGAAATATTTATGATTTAACATTAATCAGTAAACAAACTAATAGAAAAACTACTTTGTTTACTGATTTAAATAAGCAAATTAATAGGATAGTTAATAAATTAGTAAGTAGTAAGAATCAAACTAAACGAGATATAAATAAGATTTATGATTATATTGTTCAAGTGAATAGAAATATTACAAAATTCTTATCTGAAATTTATATACAACTTGAGAGATTTCTTTTAATTAAAGTTGAATCTATAAAGCAAACTAAGCGAAGTATTACTAGATTAATAAGTAATTATGAAATTACAAAGGTGCTTATTCAGATTGTTAGAAAAGTTGAACCATTAGTTTCATATATTGGACAGAGTAAGCTAAATATTATTAAAATGATTAGTGATATTAGACAACAGAATAGATTAATAAATAAACTAGAAAGTTTTGTTTATCAAAGCAAAAGAGCAAGAATTTTGTTAACTGAAACAAAGAAGCAGAGTTTAAGAAATATTTTATTATTGGTATATTCTATTAATCAAAGTTGGAGAAACGTTTTAAAAATTACAGTAAAGTTATATCAGAAGAAGCGCAATATTATTAAACTAGTTAAATACAACTTACAAAGTAATAGAGATATTATTAAACTAAAGTTTAAAGTATGGCAAACAAACAGAGATATTATTAAATTGTTTGGGCGTGTAAAACAAAGCATTAGAGATATTATAAAAATATCTTCTATTAAAGGACAACAAAAAAGAAATGTAATTAGATTTGAGGAGTATTTAAAACAGATCGAAAGGAATGTAATAAAATTAACTGTTTTTATAAAACAGAATTATCGTAAAATATTCAAATTAGAATTTATTACAAAAGGAAGCAAACGAGACATAATTAAGTTGGTTAAATATAATGGTCAGTCAAATAGAGATGTTAGGAAAATTGTGTCAGATTATTATACTCAAATCAAACGTAATATTATTGAATTGATAAGTTTTAAAAATCAGACTAATAGAAAAATTAATAAGATTTCGAGTTACATTACACAAACCAAGAGAAATATAAACGAATTTATTATTTCTACAATTCAAACAAATAGAGATATTATAAAAATTTTATTAATTTCTGTTCATTTTAAAAGAAATATTTTAAAAATTATTTATATTAGTAAGCAAATAAAGAGGAATATTATTGTATTAATTAGTGCTGATGCGATTGTTGAAGCATTTATTCAATTGATTAGGAAAATTAATAAGATAGTATTTAATGTAGTACAAAGTAAACGAAATATTATTAAATTATATGATATTAATAAACAAACGAAAACTAATATAAATAAACTACAAAGTTTTATTAAACAACAAAGAAGAAATATTGTTTTATTGGTAATAAGAGAATATCAAACTAATAGAAATATTTTATTATTGGTAGAGATTTTAAAACAAAGCAAGAGAAATATATTAAAACTAATTTCACCAATTCGTCAATTAATCAGAAAGCTTATAACTATATGGGATGTATTTGATTTTGATTTGTTTGATGTGGTAGAGTTGGAGTTAGATTTTTATGTTGAAGAATTAAAGTTGGATTTATGTATGTATGAAATTCCTCTTGATATTGAAGTTGAGGAGGTTAAAAGGTTATGATAGAGTTATATAAGGGAGAGAAGCGTTTATGTGGAATGTCTGTCAAAAGTAGAAGTGGTAAAAGTTTTTTAATAGAGAGTGTTTCATGCAAGGTGGTTGACAATGTAGGAACTACTATTCAAGAAGATGAAGAAGGAACAGTTGAAGATCATTCAGTTTTTTGCTTGGTTGATACTACATTGGATGGGTATGTTTATAGTAAAGGATATATATTGCAATTTAGTATCGTTCTGAAAGATGTGCCTAAAATAATTATGGGGAAGTTAAGTATTAAAATAAAGAAATAGTTTAATTATGAGAGGAGTGATATAAATTTGGCTTCAATTAAAATATATAAAAATCCAACAGGAGATATTGATGGCGATTTAGTCAGTACGGAAGACTGGACATCGCCAGTAGATTCTGGATTTCTCCTTATCCCAGAAACAGGATCAGAAAGCGTAATTGGAGAATGGAAAAAATGTGCTTTAAGGTGTAATGAAGGTCTCCAGACGATAAATGACCTAAACAGAAATTGCAGACTGACGTTAGAAGGATTAAAATCCACATGCTGGCAACTTGCGAGTGATATCAATGGTTTTCCAAATTCTACCCCTTCTGATTGGGGTCAACCATTAGATATAGTGTCTGATAAAATTTATGATAAAAATTACATTTTTTGGGTAAGAGCCTGTACTGATGTGGGTGATATCGTAGAGAACGACAAAACTACTAAACTTGTGGCTCAAGCTCTTGTAGGATTACCGTGGACTTTAGACATAGATGATATGATTTCCGAACCTGATGTAAATGTAGTTTTTTCAAACATAGTAACAATTCCAGAAGACTGTATTATATATGCGTTAAATGTAGATGCTACCAATCCGGCTTATATTCTTAAATACATTATAAATGGTGAAGAGTTAACAATAGGTCATATGGGAGATCCTACTTTCGAATGGATTCATCAAGCATTAAGTGTTTCTAAAGATTCAACTTTTCAAATATATTTAGGTGGAGTTTTTGGGAATGAAATAGGTGGGGATTTAAAACTATTTTTAAATAATGAGAATGGAAAAGAACTATCTTATTTTCATTGGTATGTTTATGCTTGTTATCTTACTACAGCATGTGTTAAATATAAAGGATTAGAGGATGATTGTTCTGAGTTGACTGCAATGAGGTTATTAAGAGAGCATTATATTAATGATCCTGAATATAGAGAATTAATTAGAGAATATTATCAATTGGCTTCTCAAATTGTTAAAGCTATAGACCAAGAAGATGATCCTAGTTTGGTTTATGAACAAATTTATCAGAGTGTTAAGATTTGTGAAAATGCAGTTAATAGTGGAGATTGGCAAACTGCTAGAGATGAATATTTGAGTATGTATTATGAGTTGGCAGAGACTTATATAGAGGATTATATTAGGTTGATGGTTTTGTAGTAAGTTTAATTAAATATAAAGTTTATTTTTAGAAGGGTAAGTTCGGGAGTTATAAACCTGAATGAATCGCAAAACTCCGATTGCGATACCCCTTCTATTTTTATTTGTCTATTTATCGGAGAAAATTAAGACGGAGGTTGATTAAGTGAGTGATGAATTAAAGGGTAAAAGTGGTATTTATAAGATTGTAAATTTGGTTAATGGAAAGTTATATGTTGGGAGTACAGTTAATTTATATAATAGAAAATCTCAGCATTTTAGTAGTCTTATGACAAATTGTCATAAAAATCCGTATTTACAAAATGCATTTAATAAATATGGAATTAATACTTTTAAATTTGAAGTATTAGAATATGTAGAAGATGTTGATAAGTTAATAGAACGAGAACAATATTATTTAGATATTTATTTTGATAATAAAAATAAGTGTTATAATGTTTTACCAACGGCAGGTTCCCCATTGGGTGTAAAACATTCTGATGAAACGAAATTAAAGTTAGCAATTACTGGAGGAGCAAAACCTTTTTATGTTTTTAAAGACAGAGAGTTTATAGGAGAATGGATAAATTCATCAGAATGCAGTAGAAATTTAGATATAAATTATTCTGGTTATATTCGTAAGTGTTTAAAAGGTAAACAAAATATGTTTAATGGTTATATTTTTATTTATAAGGATGAATATAACGAAGATAAATTAAAAGAAATTTATGAAATGGTTGAGTCAAAACCGTTTTTAGTTTTTGAAAAATATACAGAAAATTTTATTGGAGAATATGACACAATAAATAAATGCATGATAGATTTAAATATAAATATAAAAAGCGATGGTGATATTAGGAAATATTTAAAAGATAAAACTTATTCTGTGAATAATTATATTTTTATATATAAACATGAATATGCAGAAGATAAAGTAAAAGAATTATGTAATATAAACTTAAATGCCAAGCCATTTTATGTTTATAAAAAAGATGATAAAAAATTTGTTGGTAAGTTTAGTTTGCAACAAGAATGCGCAAAAGAATTAAATATAGACGCATCTAATATTAGTGGTTGTTTAAGAAAAAAACATTATTTTGCAAAAGGATATGTTTTTATTTATGAAGAAGATTATTCTGAAGAAAAATTAAATGAATTATGTAATAAAACTCAAAGTTTAAAATTTTTGAAATATGAATTTGAGGTACATGAAAAAAATACAAACAAATTTATAGGTATTTATGATAGCCAAGTAGATTGCGCTAATGAATTAGGATTAAACCATAAAAGTATTAGTAATTGCCTTTGTGGAAAACAAATATCAACTGGTGGTTATATTTTTGAAAAAGTTTCTTAATTAAGATATAAAAATAAATTTGAGAGGAGTGAAATAAATTTGGCTTATCATATAGCAATTTATCGTGACAATCCTACCGTAAACTTAACTGATGGAACAATAGTTTCAGAGAATGATTTTTCTAACCCGGTTGATTCAAATCACATATCTATTCCAGCAACAGGGAGTACAAATGGTAACTGGGTGAAACTTGCTGTACGTTGCGATGAAGGAACAGAAACTATTTTTGACTTAAATCGTCACGCTAGGATCAGTTTAGATGGTTCTGGCAATACAAATTGGCAACTAGCTGAAGATAATAGTGGTTCTCCATCAAGTACACCACTAGATTGGGGATTACCTTTAGACATAACAGAAATTATAACTGATACTAACTATATATTCTGGACTCGTGCAAAAGCAAATTCCACTGAAAGCGTTTCTAATGACACTTCAATTGAAATAATTGCACAGGCTTTAGTAGGTAATCAGCCTTGGACTTGGAACATATCTGACATGAGTGTAGTAGAAGGGATAGGAGAAGCAACTGAGTCTATTATAATACCAGAAGATTGTACTTTATATTATACTGTAACAGGGGATATGCCAACTTTTGCAGTTTATACTGTTGGTGGAGATGCATTAAATGGTTGGATAATATGGATTTCTAATTACGATGTTAGAACATTTAGTTTTATTAAAGATCAAGTGGTTGCTGTATCAATATTATATTCTAATTCTGGAACTACTGGTACTCATATAATAAGAGAAAACGATGAGAATGGAAGAATAATTGCACAGTTTAATGTAACATGTACATAAAAAATATTGAAAACAGAATATAAAAGTTTATTTTTAGAAGGGTAAGTTTGAGATTAGCTGTCTTAGACGATGCACAAAACTCCAATTGTGTCCCTTCTATTTTTATTTGTGTAAAAATATGTGAGTTTTGGAGAAATCAAATTTATGGAGGTTGATTGTATTAAATGAGTGATGAAGTAATGTTTGGTAGTATTTATAAGATAACTAATAAAATAAATAATAAGGTTTATATTGGGCAAACTGTACAGCCATTAAATTATAGATGGACAGGACATTGTTCTAATGCAAATATGGGAATAGATACTCATTTTTGTCGTGCAATACGCAAATATGGTAAAGATAATTTTATAATTGAAGAAATTGAAAAAGTTTCTATCGACCAATTAGATGATGTAGAAATAAAATGGATTGCTTATTATGATAGTTATAATAATGGTTATAACAGTACATTAGGTGGTGGAGGCAATAAGGGTTGTGACTTAGATGAATCTGAAGTTATTGATCATTATTTAAAATGTAAAAATGCGTATATAACAGCGGAGTTTTTTGGATGTAGCATAAGTCCAATATATAGTATATTACGTAAAAATGGTATTAAAAATAAAGATTTAGACCATGATGAAGTGATTAAATATTATTTAGATTGTAGGTCAACTTTTAAAACAGCAGAGTTTTTTGGTGTTAATGATGAAACAATTCGTAAAATTCTTGTTAAAAATGATATAAAAAGAGATGGTCATACTAGATATGATTTAGATGAAGAAGAGATAATAAATTATTATTTGGAATGTAAATCAATAGAAGATACTGTAAAACATTTTGGGCACTATCATGAAGCTATAAGTAAAATTCTTAATAATAATAATATTGAAAGACTTAGAAAAACACGATCACGTTTCATATGGGATGAAAATGGAAATAAAAAATATCTAAATGAAGAAGAAGTGATTAATTATTATCTTGATTGTAGATTAATATATAAAACTGCTGAATATTTTAAATGTTGTTTAAAAGCTGTAAGTGATATTCTCAACAATAATAATGTAGACAGATCAGAAGATTCTATATCAGTATATGCCATAGATAAAAATGGTAATAGATATGATTTTGATGATATTAAAGATGCTGTTGATTATTTAATTAAAAATGGTAATTCAAAGATTATTAGTAGACCAAAAGAGAATGCATATAAACAAGCAATTAATAAAACCGCAAGAGGAGAAAAGAAAACTGCATATGGTTTAAAGTGGTATTACAAAGAAAATAATGAAGATACTTTATTAGAAAATGTAATTTGATTACATATTAAAAAATATATTAAGAAAGGAATGATTTAAATTATGGCTTTAATTAATATTTATAAAGGCACAGATATTACTTCTGGAGGCACTGAGGGAACTCTTGTGTCTAGCGGGGATAATAGCAATTCAATAGAAACTGGATATATTAAGATTCCAGCATCTGGTTTTACTGAATCAGAATGGGTAAAAATTGGGATTCGTTGCACAACAGGACATAAGACAATTCTTGAAAACTCTAGACACGCTAGAGTATCTATAACCGATTCAGGAGATGTAACTCGTTGGCAGTTAGCTTTAGATGATTCGGGAAGTCCTTCAGGTTCACCATCTGCATATGGAAGTCCTTTAGATTTTACTAGTGAGATAGGGAGTACAAATGTAATTTTCTGGATAAGAGCTAAGGCTGAATCAAGTGAGGTTCCAGTTAACTCAACGCAAGTCAAGGTAACTTTATCAGCGACCATAGGTGCTGTGTAAGGAGTTGATTAAATGTCAATCATCACAACTTTAACTCCAACTAACATAGCAAAAACATCTATAACTTTTCATGGTAATGCAGTAATTTGGACATTGCCATTTGATGGAACTAATCAACCAGGTGTTGAAATAGACGAAGTAATTACTAACACATTAACAATTCCTGCAAATTGTGTATTATATATGGAATGCACTGGTAATTCTGGCTTTATTAATTGGTCTAAAAACAATGAAGATACTTGGGCATGGGGACCGTATCAAGAAGATCCAGAAGATCCAGAGAGTCCTGTCATATGGATATGGTATAATCAAACACTTTCTTTTAATGAAAATGATACACTAGCTATAAAAATAAATAATTTCCTTGGCGGCCCGATGGATGGCGATATCACCATTAAATTAAATACTGTATCTGGTCGCACATTATCTCAATTTCATTATGCCGCAGAAGGTTCTTGTTACCTTACAACATCTTGTGTTGGATATAAAGGATTACCTGATAATTGCTCTGAATTAACAGCAATGCGTTTATTGAGAGAACATTATATTAATGAACCAGAATATATCGCATTAATTTCAGAGTATAATCAATTATCAAGACAGATTATAAATATGGTAAATCAAGAAATAAATCCAGATATAATTTACGAACAAATATATCAAAGTGTGAAAATTTGTGAAACAGCAATAAATAATGAAGATTGGCAGACTGCTCGTAACGAATATTTGGGCATGTATTATCAATTAGCAGAAACTTATATTCCTAATTATCAAAGATTAATGCCTTTATGAAAGGCTGGTGAAATAAATGGCAACACAAGTTTATTTTGAATATAAAATACAAGGTGGATCAACATGGACTGAAACTACTAAACAAACAATAACTGTAACTCAAGATTATGAATTAGATATGTCTAATTTGGATATGGGAACTAACTATGAGTATCGTGCGATTGTAAATGATGATGGTTGCATTAATAGTGGCGAAACAATGACTTTTTTTACATGGTCAGAAGAGATTAATAGTTTTGATTCACTGAGAAGATTATTGTTAGATGATATTTATAATGGTGACAGTTTAAGAAAACTATCTTTGGATGAAATTATTAATGGAGATACATTAAGAAAATTAATTTTATCAGAAACTACAAACTTTGATACTCTTAGAAAAATTGCTTATGGTGGTTATTTTAGTGGAAAAACTTATCGTAGTATTGTTAAATATTATGAAGAATTATTTGATTCATTGAGAAAGTTAGCAATAGATGAGAATATTAATTTTGATTCATTGAGAGCATTAATTTTATCAGAGGTTGTTGATTTTGATAGTTTGAGATTGTTGATTATGGAAGACAGTGCTAACTTTGATACGTTACGGAAATTAGTAGTTTTGGATGAAAGTGATTATGATACATTAAGAAAATTAATTGACGATAGTAAATTTTCTACTGGTCTACTTAGAATATTGAGATCCGCAACGGCTGAAGAAGATGAAGAAGAAATGGAAACTTGCTTTGTGTTTTTTAATTCAGAAGAGTCAATAGTTGGAGAAGAATTGGATGTAACAGGGTATTCAGATTGTCTTGTTGAAGTATATTCAAAATTTGGTTCAACATTTGAGACAATTTTTGAAGGCACAATAGATCAAAATTTTTATCCAATTATGGCTATAAAGTCAAGCGATTTAAGTTTAATTAATAATCCTACTAGTATAGGTACACATAATTTAGATGTTACGGGTTTAAAGAAAATCAGATGTTCTCTTAATTCTGTTTTATTTGATAAAATAAGAATGGTAGGAAACTTATTTAAAGAGAAAGATTAAAACAATAAAATAATATTTTAAATAATTATGCTCTACTTTATTAGAGTGTTTTTATTTTAAGGGGTGAATAATTAAATGGGTAATTTCCCTGTAAAAATACATTATTTCCATAGTAAAGAAGATTCAGCGGTGAACGGAGAAGAATTGGTTGTAGAAAGTGGAATGGAAGTAATTGATGTAGAAATTATTAATGATGGAGCCACATTTTTGGTACAGTTTGAAGGATCACTTGATGGTATTAATTGGTATTTATTAAATTGTATTAATTTATCAACATTAGGGACTTTAACACAAATTATTGTCTCTGGTCTTTTCCAGGTGGATCTATCTGGTTTACATCGTCTTCGTTGCAAAATTAATTCTATCTCGGTTGGCGATATAACTGTAGTTGGCAGAGCTGTCAATTAGTTAATTTTTTAATGAGAGGAATGACTTAAATGATATATATATTAAATAAATCTTCAGGTGGTGATACCTATTGAAAACTGGAAATTATATAATGGCGTTATTAAAAAAAGCTCAAGAAGGTGGTGGTACTCCATCAAATCTTCCTAATTATTTACCAAGTCAAGAAGATTTTGATAATTCTGGAATATTACTTAAGACATATGATGTTACACCTTTAAATGGAGATCGGCGTTTGCGTGAAAACGTAGATAAAATTATTTGGGAAAAATTCTATGATCCATTGGGTGCTACAGCATATGCATGGCATCAAGTTTCAGATATAGAAATACCAGATGTCACAACATCTAATGATGTTCATTTTATATATTTACGAGGTGATGCAGATACAGAAGATAGTGTTAGATTTATGCTTGATAATGGTACTACAAAAATACAAAAATTAGTTGATTCTATTTGGGTTGACGCTTCATTTACTTCTGGTAGTGCTACTATTAATTTTAGCAATGATGTATCAGTTGGTTCTGTTGGACACCATTTAAATATTTCTTCTAAGTCAACGGGCGAAAAATATTTTGCTATACAAATACCATTTAATGATGATGGAACAAAAGATGTAGGCACTCCAAAATTAGGAACAAAAATATTTCGTTCAATTATACAACCAGATGAATCAGGTGAATGGATTGGAACTACGTTACGATATGATAGACCAATTACTTCTCAGTTTATATATGATAAATTATATTTTAAAGTAGGTTCTGTAATAGCAACAAAACATATCCGAATACGATTGTATCGTAATATTGAAGATCGTGATCATTTATTTTATGATGAAACATTTAATTATTCTACATTTAGTCCTGCGAATGCTGAAATAAGTATTAATGTAAAACAAGATGTCTCATATATAAAAGGAATTAATATTATTGCAGTATATGAAAGTGAAGAACCATTTAGTTTTAAAACAAATGTAGATGGTACAATCCCTTGGATTGCAATGGATCAATGGCTTGAACATCATGAGTACATTCCTAGTTGGGACACATGGGAAGAAAAAACATGGAATACTAATGAAGCCATAGTAAAAAATGGGATACTTTATATTTGTCAAGAAAGTGGTTCTCAAACTGGAACTTTTGATAGTAATATATCTGCTGGTAAATGGAAATCTTTAGAAGATGTATTGAGTGGAATTGGTGAGAGTAGTAGTGATGATAGTAAAGATTTAGTTGTTAATTACGGAGTTAGTGGCGGTGCTATTACTGATGTGTATAGTAGTGATTCTTCATCTTTAAATGGTGGTTTATTGAGTGAAGATAATAGTGAGTTTTATATTATAAATGGTGGTACACTAGACAATGATTTTAATTTCCAGTTAGACGGGGGTACGTTCTAAAGTTAATGTAAAGGAATGAAGTAAAATTAAATATGGTTTCTGTATGAGGTTCTAAACTTATATAGAGTAAAACGAAGACACTGTACTGCTTTACAGTGTCTTTATCCATTTGTAAATCTTTTTATGCAGAAAAGGAGAATGAATATGGGATTGATAACTAAAACTGTAATGGTAAAATGAAATGTTAGGAATAAGCAATGGTATGAGTCTAAAGAATATATTTTTACTAAATGGAAAGATGAATTTGAAGTAAAAGTTGAAGATTTAACTAGTGGAAGCACTTCATACGTAGATGTTAAGTGTGATTGTGAATACTGTAAAAGTCCTTATTTAAAACCTATGATGTATAAAGATTATATAAGAAGTGTTTTTGAAGATGGTAGATATTGTTGTAGAAAATGTTTAGATGACATTAAGGCTATAAAATTAGGTAAGAAAATAAAAGTTGGAAATGAAATTGTTTTAGTAAACAAACCGAAAATAACAAACAAAACTGGCAAGAATAAAATACCTCATAAAAAGCGTTTTCTTGAAATCCTTGGTGTAGATGATTATGACTCAATTAGAAACTATCTTTTTAATGAATATGTAATAAACATTAAAAGTGCTAAAAAAATATCAGATGAAATAAAGATACCAGAAAAAACAATTGTTAGATTAATACATCGTTATAATATACCAATTAATAAACCTAGCGATTATGACCTTGGTATGAAAGGTAAAAATCATTCAGAAGAAACAAGACAAAAAATGAGAGATAATTCACCAAAATATAGACCATGGATGATAGGAAAAATTTGGACGGATGAACGAAGAGAAAAAACGTTAAGAACAAGAAAAGAAACTGAATTTTTAATTGGTAATAAAAATGGAAACTGGAAGGGTGGAGTAAGTTATATTCACAACATTATAAGATGTAGAGATGAATATAAACAATGGCGTTTTAATGTGATGGAACGTGATAATTTTACTTGTCAATTTATAGGTGGAAAACGCAATTTACAAGTTCATCATTTATGGGAATTAGCAGATATAGTTCAAGAAGCTAGAGATAAGCTTGGAGATATTAATGATAATAGGGAAGAAATAATTCAATATGTATTATCCAAACATACATTGGATATTGGTATCACAGTAAATAAAGATTATCATTCAAATGTAATACATGATAATAAAGATAGAAGTAAAAGACAAAAAACATATCGTTATAAAAATAAAAATAAAAAAGAAGTGGTTTAATAACTGCTTCTTTTTAAATCATAATAAGGAAGGAATGATTATAAATTATGTGCGCACAAAAAATAAATTTCCGTAAAGGCTCGGATGCAGAAAGACTTACAATAACCCCTTCTGACGGTGAACCAATATGGGCTGATAAAAAATTCTATATTGGAGATGGAACTACGGTTGGAGGAAATTTGATTTCAGGAGGTAGTAGTTCGTCATCAGGCTATAAAAAGGAAACAATACATGTTGGAGGAACTGATTTAGCTATACTAAGTTCTCATAATGACGCGGAGATTCACCTTGAGGGCATAGGTAATTTAACAATAAATGCCAATGACATTATAGATGACACTTTTGGATTTCACATTGTAAATACTGACGCAGGAGAAGACAGAAATCTTTTTATGTCAAATTTTGCTGGCTCATTTATGCGTGACGGTACTATGACTTCAATATCAGAATTAACTATAGCTCATGATGAGAGTTACATTGTTACTGTCACAAATAGCGGAGGCTCGAAATATTTAAATGTCTTTCCGATGTTCAGTCAAACTTTAGTTGAAAAACAATTAAGAGGTAAACAAAGTACGGTTCATATTGGAGCAAGCAATTTGGCTATTGCCCAATCTCACAATGATTCCGAAATTCATTTTGAAAGTACAGGAAATGCAACTATAAATGCGACACATATTTTAACTGACACTTTTTTGGTAAGACTAACAAATACTGATTCTGGTGTTAATAAAACGCTTACACCTACTGGATTCGCTGGTGCATTTGTAAGAGATGGGACATCAAATACTATAACTACCTCATTAACTATAAAACCAAATGAGAGTTATATCATTTCAATAACTGATAATGGAGGTAAATTTTTAAATGCTTACCCAACACATAAAGTTTTAAATAAAATAGAAACAGGCTCTTGGGTTCCAACCATTACATTCACATCTGTAGACCCTGATATTTCAGGTGCAACAACAGAACTTTATAAAGCAATTTATACTAGAATTGATGATAAAGTTAATTTTAATTTATCATTCGGACTTAGTAATTTCACGGCAGGTAGATATTTGATGGGTTCTTATACATTGCCTAAAACTAAAGTTGGAACTGATAGTATTATTTCTGTAGCAAATAGTACATTTGCATCACAATATGTACCAATATATGCATTGGTGTTTTTTGGGACTCCTAGTGTCTTTATTGGAACTCCAGATATTCGATTACCTGCACCATCATTAATTACTATTAATATAATTGGTTCATATGTAACCAATGAATCGTAGGTGATTGTAAATTATGGCTGATATCATTTTTAAAAGAGGGCAAGAATCAAATCGTACATCTATTATACCAAAGTTTGGAGAACCTATTGTTTCAAATGACAATGGCAAACCAAGATTATGGATAGGTGATTCTCAGACTCCTGGTGGCATAGAGATAGGTGCTAGTGAATCAACCGAAACTATATCTTCAATACCATCAACTATTTTATCATTTAAAGGATATAAAATAAAAAAATTTAGAATTCGTATTTCTGCGAATGATATTAATAATGAAGCTATGCTTGGTCATTTTTCTGTAAAACCATTAGGAGGAAGTTGGACTGATGATCCAACAGATTTTGTAATTACAAAAGGGGCTAATTCAAGTTATAATCTTAATCCTACAATTACTCATTTTGGTTTCGAGTACGGGGAACATGTTCCATGGACTGTATGTAACATACCTACAAGTAGCACTTATGATGGAACATTTGTAGAATTTACATTAAGTTTTGCCGATGGTTTAGCTAAAGAAATAGATAGACTTATATTTGCTGGCACAAATACACATACTGGTAAATATCATGCAATGTCTTTAGCTGTACAAATAGAATCTGAAGCAGGATCAAATGCTAATGGGGCAGATGGAATATGGCGGGACATGGTTTCATCTGGTTCTATGCAATATAATTTTACAGCATCTTTAGATACTTCTTATAAATGGATTATTATTGATAATGAGTCTTATACCCCTGAGTTTATAATGGATTTAGGTTGGAAAAAAATTAAAAAAGCAAGACTTCGTATTTCTGGTAATTCGCTTGATTCTGAAAATGTTGATATGCAAAGGTTTTTATTTTATGATGAGAATAACAATTATGCTAATAACACAATGCTAACATGGGCAACTGGTAAATATAGTAGCAGTAATTTAACAATGGCTAATGATGGAAGTATGTTTTATGAAAGTAGTTCATCGGCAGATGTAGGTAGACCAAGAAATCATAGAGCAGAGGTATTCCTTGAATTAGTAGTGACTTTTAATGATGTTCGTAAGTTAACAAAAGTTGATGTTATGTTAGATGGTAATACAGACCAAAATTATGAAATGTTTTGTGTTGATGTACAATTTGAAGGTGATGTCGGAGTGAATGCTGATGGTTCTGATGGCACATGGTACAGAATTATACTACCTAGAAGTATTTCTGGAACTGAAGAAAATATAGGACATTATATACAATATATAGCAAACAATTTAGTAGAATCAAAAGAAAATATATTGGGTAATCCATCTGAAGATGGAATGGTATTATCATCAACTATTTCTGGTGATAGATCGTGGATCAATACTCCACAGCAAGTGTTGCTTTATTGGAATGGTAATTCTAATCCAACTATTTCTATGTATCCAATGTTAGGTACTTATGGCAATATGGATATTTATACTAATACTGCTGCTTATAGTACAATAAATAAAATAGTAAGACTAACTGATACTTCTACAAATGTTCAAGGTAATCTTCAATGGAATATTAACTTGCCAAATTATGTAAGTATGAAAACAAAAATACGTTCTAGTGGAGGGAATGGAGGACTTAACACTTGGATATATATTGGTACAAACGGAGCACCAATAAGTGAAGCTGGATTTATAAATACGATGGATGCGATGTCAACAGGAGTGATGGTTGTATTTTCTGAATCATTAGATAAAATTAAGCTACATAACCCTTTATACTTTGATGAAATTGGACTTCTTGCAGAAATATCACAAACTGGAATTGATGACGATGCATGGCATGATGTAAGCATTATTGTTGACAATACAGGAACTGTTGGTAAGGTAAAAATATCTTGGGACGGGACAATTAAAATTGATTATACACATACAGCTTTAATTGATATAACTGGTGGATATACAGGAATTGGAGCAAGAAATAATGCATCTAATACAAATAGTCATTGGGTAGATGGATGGTTGATGAGTGGCAAAGGATTTTCAATTTAATCGAATAATAAATCATTACAAAATGCTCATTTCATTATGATTTTATTGTTGGTAAACGGTCATATACGAGGTTAAACGGTCATATATGAAGGTGAATTGTATTGTAAAATTAATTGAGAAGGGACTGAAATAAAACGGGCATGGTTTATCTTTGCCCTATAAATTATGGGATGATAAATATATTATTAGTTATGTTAGTAGTATTGTTAATTTTTAATCAATGGATTATATATTTTTTGTTAAAAAGACATACACAAAAATATTTTGATTGGTTAATTGAAGAAGAAAGAACAACTCAACAAATGTTATTATTACAAAACAAAAATAAAAAGAAAGGGTGAACTGAGATTATGGATGGATAAAGTTTTTCATAATTTATTAAAGGATAATTTAGATTCAGTTTTAGAGATGAATGAACAATACTTTGGTAATATGCGATTGAATGTATTGTATTCATATGAAAGGAATGAATTAACTGGATTATATGAAGATGTTCCAAATGAATTGGAAATCTGCCATAATGCTAACCGATATATTGTTTTTCATAAAGAAAAAGATGATCTGCTCTATCTCAAGCATTTTAATTTTAGCCAAAATCCTAAGGGCAAGGAAAAGTTTCATATAGAATCCAGAAATTTCCATAATTACTTTCAGGTTTTAAAATGGGTGTCTTCAAATCATAAATTTGAACCTAGTAAAAAGAAAAGTATTTTTGATTTGTTAAAATAATTATTAAAATATTAATATAAATATATTGACATCCCTCCTTTCTTACTATATAATAAAAGAAAAGAAAGGAGGATTCATGTATTTTGAAAGATTGTAAAAAGATAGTTAATGTTTTTAATTTAACTATAATTATTAGTTTGATTGTTGTAATTTGTCTTATATATTTTGGAAGAGACTATTATTATCAAGCTAGACTTATTTTTGAAAGTGATCAATTTCTTTTCTTCTGTTTATTTTTTTGTTTGGTTTTATGGATGTTTATATTTTTAGCATATCAAGGGACTCAACTTAAAAAAGATAATGTAATTATAAAAGAATTACTACAAATGATATTACAAGAAAATTATTTAACCCAGGACAATTTAGAAAAACTTCATAGAAACACCAGACAATTAATTATGTCTGAGATTTCTAAAAGAAAGGGTTAAATATATTGTGAAAAATTCACTGTGGTATTCTAGGAATTGTTTAAATGAGAAAAATTTAGACTATATTGAAAATACTTTATGTGAGCCAAATAATATTAATATAAGAATAATGGCTGATAAAAGCGGTGAAGATATTTTACTATTGACATATAAATTAGATACATATAAAGTTGAAATTGATAGATGTTGTTTATTATCATTGAGTAAACGTAATAAAGCATTAAATCCTAAGTATAAAGAATATTATCATTTGTTAGATAAATTTGAAGGTTTAGATTGTTGGGCAGATTTGATATTATGGATTGTGAGGAATAAAAATGGAAAAATTAATGATGACATGGATATTTAGTAGTTTACTAACGGCATATATGTCAGTATTATTTATGGTATCAATTGTAAATATAAAAATATCTAAAAAACAATGGATAATTTTAATTTTATCATTGTCTTTATGTCATACAATATTTAGAAATATAATACCACAATTATTTTTCCCATTTTTATTTATAATAATGTATTCTTCATTAATTTATACAATTGTATTAAATGTAAAATTAATAAAGACATTAAAATTTTCTATTTTATTTTTTGTTTTTCTTTTAATTACTGAAGTAATAATTGTTGTTTTATTAAATATATTTTTAGATGTAGATTTGTCTAAAGTTTCTTTTGGAATAAAAGAATATATTTTAGCACTTCCCGTATATTTTGTTCAAATATATTTAGTAATATTAATGAAAAAATATATAAAAAAAAAGGAATGATATAAATGTGTGTAAGTATTAATACACACTATTTGTAAAAAGGAGGTGGTTCTTATGGGTGGTTTCTATTTTGGTAAACCTGCGAAAGTAAACACTCAAAAGCAAACTGAAACTAAAAAAGAAGAAGTAAAAAAGTAATCTACAACTAAATAACTAAAAACTGAATAATGAGTAATGAGTAATAAGTAATATAATCATAGGGGCTATCCATATCGGGTAGTCCTTTTTGGTTATGTTAGTATCTGTGTTTGTGTATTGGAGTGATTGAATGTTTTTTGACACAATTAGCAACTATATATTATGCAAGTTAATTAAAAGTGGAAAATTAACATATGATCAATATGACGAAATAGATTATAAGATAAAAAGTTATTTAAGTTTATTCCTAATTATATTATTTACAGTATTATTAGGAATTATACTTAATTGTTTATTACAATCAATAGTAGTGTTGATTATTATCGGAGTATTAAGAATTTTTAGTGGGGGAGTTCATGCAAAAAGTTTGGAGAGTTGTACTTTTTTATCCACGATTTACATGAGTTTTTTAGCATATTTAACATTGTATTTATACCAACAAACTATGTTGGTATTTTTTATTAGCATTTTCACATCTGTATTTATAATTAAGTTTATACCGACAATAGATGAAGATGAAAAGAAATATAAAAATAAATATTATCGGAATAATTATATAAATTATTTTTTATTGTTTTATAGTATAGGTGCTGTTTGTGTGTTTATTGATACATATGTAAGCAATTTAGTATGTTGTTCAATATCGTTAGCTATGATTGGTACGGCTTTGACTGTGAGAGAAAATAAAAATTAAAAGCAAGAAAATTTTATAAGAGATAGGTTAAGACTGATCATCTTAATCGAAAAGAGTGGATATCCTTGTAACTCCACTCTTCTTTTATTTTAAAAAAAACAAGGAAAACAATAAAACATCAAGGAGTGGATATAATTGGGATTGGTAAGTACAGAAGTTTGGGTTGGTTTAAATGGAAGTAGTATTAAACATTTTGAAGAAAAGGGATATGAAATACCTAGATATAAAAATAAAAATAGCAAATTATGTGTTAAAGAACATACAAAAATATTAGTAAAAATTAAAGATTTATCAGAACATAGTAATGTCAAAGTTGATGTAGAATGTGACGGATGTGGTAAAAAATTAAAAAACGTAGTATGGCAGGATTATTTAAAACGTATTGTTAAAAATGATGGTAAATATTATTGTTTACAATGTGCAACTAAGGATAATGGAATTCAAACTAGACTTAAAGAAAATGAAATCAGAAATATAGTAGATGAAAAACTAGGAAAAGATTGGATAATAGAAAAAATTGAAATAATAAAAAATAATACGTTTATAACTTTAATTGACCCTGATGGATATTGGTATAGCAATGTAAAAACACGAGTTATAAAAAGAGACATATTCCCTAGAAAATTTCATTTACAAAATATATATGCAAAACAAAATGTGAATAATTGGTTTAAATTAAATAATTTGAATATGAAATTAATTGAAGAATACAAAGGAACAACCAAAAAAGTTAAAATTAAATGCTTAGAATGCAATAATTCTTTTAAACGCTCATTCGATAGTATTAAAAGTGGAATAACATCGTGTCCAAATTGTAGTGATGGTATTAGTTACCCGGAAAAATTAGGGAATTCATTTTTTAATCAAATAGGTATTAATTATATTTATAATTCTAAATTAAAATGGTCTGAAAATAAAAAATATGATTTTACATGTGAAGGCTTTAAAATTGTGGTTGAAATGCATGGTTTACAACATTATGAAGAAACCAATTGGGGGAATACGGGTGCAAGAACTTTAAAAGAAGAACAAGAAAGCGATAGATTAAAAAAAGAATTAGCAGAGAAAAATGGATATAAATATATAGAAATTGATTGTAGAAAATCAGATTTAGATTGGATAAAGAATAGTATTATGAATAGTGAATTAGCTAATATATTTGATTTATCTAAAATAAATTGGTTACAATGTCATGAATATGCTTGTAGTAGTTTGGTTAAAGTAGCATGTGATTTGTGGAATAATTGTGTAGAAAACACAATGAAAATTGGGGAAATAATGCAATTACATAATTCCACCATTTCAAAATATTTAAAACAAGGTGTAAAATTAGGTTGGTGTGATTACAATGTAAAAAAAATAAAAAATAATAATGGTAAAAAAATTAGTAATTTTGCAAAAATAAAATTTAGTAAGTCAGTAGTTCAATTAGATTTAAATGATAATTTTATTAAAGAATTTGAAAGTGGTACAGAAGCAGGAAGACAAACAGGAATAAAGCAAGCTACCATTTCTTTATGTTGTAGAAAAGCTCCTCATGCAAAAACGGCAGGTGGATATAAATGGATGTTTAAGAATGATTATAATTTAATTAGTTAAAAATTATAATTTAAAAATATAAATCTTAACAAGAAAGGAGTGATATAAAACTCCATGAAAACTAATGAAAGTAATGGAGAAATATATGACGAAAGTGCGGTGAATAATATAATGGAAGAAATTTACAAAGAAGTTAACTCTCATTCAGAAAAAATTATTCAAATACAAACAAAAATTGAAAATATTCAAGAGAAAGTGGAAGATTTATCTAGTATTAAAGAAACACTTATAGAACTTAAAGTGTTACAAAAAGAACAAGCAAAATTTAATGTGTCTGTTTCTGAGACTCTCGGAAAAATAAACGATAATTTAAATATATTAAACAATGAAACTAAAGACACAAGTGATCGTGTTGCAAGTCTTGAAAATAAAGTAGATAAAATTGATGGTCGAAGTAAGTTTGATTTTTTAATATATGTTAAAGAATCCGTAATTCCAATTTTAATTTCTGGTGGAATCATATATTATATATCACAATATATAAAATAATTAAATTTGGGGAGAGATTATAACTATTCTCTTCCCTTTTCTCACCCTACCCTCTCAAAAATAATTAAAGAAAGGAATGAACTAAAAATACGTTATAAAAATAAAAACGTATTTAATTTTAATTGAGAGGTGGTTTATAAATGAGTAATTTTTATGCAGGAACACATTATTGTGGTGCTATATTAAGGTCTAATGATAATTTTAGTTTTAATGAGTTAATAAATCAAATTACTACAGGCATAGACAATCAGGTATTTTATTTAGAAGACCCAAGAACTGGTGATACAACTGTAGCAAGGGTATTTATTTTCACTCCAATCGGAAGCGATATAAATTTTGATCTAAACAACAATTCAAATAGCAGATTAAAATGCCAAGATAGTATAAGTAATGGGCTTGAAAATGAAATGCTTTTAAGTTCATTCAAAGTTGGTAGTTTGGCAAACAGTATATTTGAATTTATTTGTGTGGTTTAAAAGGAGGAGTGAAATAAATGCCTTATATTGGAAGTAATAATAGAGGAACTAGTGTAGGAAGTAGTGGTTCAAATTTATATATATCTTCTGGGACAGTGGTAAAACCAACAATAATTTACAATACTGGTTTGGGTACTATAGCCGTAGGACAAGGAAAATTTAGATTTTATCATGATTCTGATTATACAGGAGTTATTACAGAACATACAATTTTAGAAATAACTTTACCTATAATTGATAATATAACAAATTATCTTGTTGCTAAATATAATAATGGGAATCCTCAATATGAAATAATTTTAGATTTATCACTTATTGATTGGTCTAGTATTATGCCTGTATATACAATTGCCAGAATAGGTGATAATATATCTGTAATTGATTGGGACGAACCTGGGCTTGGAGCGACTAATAAAAATCTTAGACGAATTACTGAGACAAGAAGATTTGAAAGAATAAATGGGTTTGATTTAGCGGAAATAGAAACTAGAAATGTTAAAATAACTACTGGTAAAGCATGGCAAGGATTTTATAGAGGTGAATTACCAGAAGTAATTTCTAGCATAGATACAACATATTTATGGATTAATAATGGCAATGGAACATTTTCGCATAGTGTCATAACTCAATATCCAAATGATAAATATGATCCGGGTACTGGTACACTTGCAACTTTAACAGATGGGAAATATGCTGTAATATGGGTTTATCGTTGCATGTGTCGTTCTGATATACTATCTGCTAGAATACATTTGTTTCTTTGTGATGAAGATGCTAGTTTAGATCAAGCAAAATATTGTTCTACTCCTGATATTCCTCAAGTAATTGCTACAAATGCAATGCTTGTTGGTAGAATTATTGTTTTAAAAGGAACTAACACTGCAATACAAATTGATAATGCATTTGCAACTTTATTTGCTCCTTCTGCTGTAGCTAATAGTGGAGTTGTGATAGGTTCGGTTCAAATGTTTGCTGGTTTAATTGCTCCTTCTGGTTATCATCTTTGCGATGGATCAACAATATCAAGAACAACATATGCTAGTTTATTTAATATAATTGGCACAACATATGGTGTAGGTAATGGTTCTACTACCTTTAATTTGCCAAATTTTAAAGGGAGAGTGCCAGTTGGTTATGATGCAACACAGATTGAATTTGATTCTATAGGTGAAACTGGGGGAGCAAAGACACATCAAATTACAACGAGTGAAATGCCCTCACACACTCATACTTTTACAGGTAATGCGTTGCCTAGTCATGCCCATAATTATACAAGAGATGGGTATAATGATCAAGAAGTAGCCTCGAATACTGTACTAGGTGACGATGAATATGTAGCAGATAACGAAACTGATACAACAAACAATACAAGTAGTGTTTCAGCAGGTACACCATCAGGAACAAATAGTTCAGAAGGTGGAAATACTGCGTTTAATATTATGAATCCATATATTACGTTATTGTATATAATAAAATATTAAACCTAATCAATCATTCGATTTATTCAATTAAGTAGAGTAATATTACTTTACTTAATATTTACAAATTTTTATAAAGGAAGTGAAATAATAATATGGCAAGTTTAATATATAGTGTTCTACATGACGCTACGACAACTATATCAGACGGGAAAATTATAAACATTAAAGAAGCAAAAGAATTAGGTTTATCAATAAGCGGAACATCAACTTCATTTACAGTAGAATTTTATGGGAGTATTGATGGTGTTAATTATGATTTAATTGAAGGATCAAAAATGTCAAATAGTTTACCATTTATAACATCAACAATATCTGTTGGATTATTTTCAATTGATATTGCAGCTTTAGTTTATTTTAAAGCTAAAATTAGTGCTATTGCTAATGGGAATGTGTCTGTTACAGCACATGCAATAATTTAGTGAATAAGGATGTGATAATATATGACTTTAAAAATAGTAGGTAATGTCAATGCTCAACTAACTGGTAGTAGAGGTTCGGTTATTGCGCATAGAACAGCGATAACTACAGCGGATAAAGTGCCTGTAATTACTATAACCGCCGCAGATTCAGTAACAGCAGGAACGTTAACTGCTGTCAGTCATGGTATCGGTGTTGCTCCAGGAAATTCCTACGGTTCCGCTGGCGTATCTGCTTTGGTGACTGTTACGCCTACAGTAAATAAAAGTATAGATATAACTATTCCGCAATCCGCAGGTGCAGAACACTATGATATTTTTCTTTCTACGGCAACTACCGCCCCGTTATGGGTAGTAAGAGTAACTGAGACGCAGAGGGAAACGGGTTGTGCTATTACGGCTGTTGGTACAGTTGGTGCAGGTGGTTCAGCAGGAATTGTAAACGTGCAGGTTGTTGGCACTGGCCTAGCAAGTACGGCAGTATTTTTTATAGCGAATAATGCTTATGTTTTTGGTAGTATAGGGGCGATTTCCTGTGTAGGAAAAACAAAGGCTTACATTTACGTGAAACCAATTCTAACGGATTTACGCTCTGCGCCTTCTGTTAGTATAATACCGTTTTTCCGTAAAAACGACACTTCGGATGATTGGTACGCTGTGGAGGCACAATCAATAACTCTTTTAGGTGGTATAAGCGGTCAACCACTTAATCAAGTAGTAGTGATAGATGTTAATTCAGTACGCAATTTAATTGTTTTGGTCGATTTAATATCTGGTGAAGGAACCACAGTAAATATTGATGTGGAACTATATTAGGTGGTGCTAATATGAAAATTCTAACCACCCCACCAATGATAAGAGGCCTAGAGGGTATAAACAGAGATGACCTACTTGCGGAGTACCGTTGTGATGAATTAGGCGATACCCTAATTGATTATTCGGGAAACGGCAATCACGGAACTTTTGGTATTGGTGGAAATAAACCAACAAGAACGCCTTTTGGAATAGATTTTTATGATGATTACATAACCTTGCCCGACACAATCAAAAACGCTTTGTCAGTCCAAAATGATTTTACAATTATTACTGCCGGGATTGCTAGTGGTGGGAGTATTTTGGGTTCAGCAGTTAGTGCTACGGACAGACTACTTCTTAATGCCTCTCCTGGCATATCAACAAACTTAAGTCCATACTTGAAATATATGAGAGGGTGCTTAAATATTGGGCCGACAACAGTAACGCAATTAGCAAAAGCGGCAGGTTCGTTTGATTTATATAAACTACATGTTTTTGCCTATGGGTATAGTAAGTTTTTCGATAAGGGAAAAATGATTATTGATAAGGAATTATACGGGCACATATCGGCTGCTAACCCCTCTACTGTCGTAGGGTGCCGTGTTGGTGCACAGACAAACGGTGCTCCGTTTTGGGTTGGTACGTTGTATTATATGCTTATATATTCAAAGTTTCTTAGTAATAGCATGGTGCAAAAACAGCACAGAGTTATTAAAAAAATTTTAAAACAAAGAGGTGTTATTTTACCATGATATTTTATTATATCATTTGGCCAAGCTTGGAAAGTTTTGAGAGCACAGAAGTACCATTGCCTAGTGGTCAAATACTTGGCGATCCTAAAGTGGATATATACGGTCGCAGACTATCCCGGTATGACGAAACACAACTCACTCAGGCAGATTTAGACTATTTCAACAGCATGGACGGCGTAATTGTTCAGACGTATCCACCGGAACCTTGGATTGAACCTGAATACGAATAAGACAATTAATGAAGGTGCGAGAGTTCGGTTATTCATATAGTAGATAATTAGATATTTAATACATAGTAATTGTATATTTTTTTTATATTTATAATCAATTTATAATAGTAATATAAAAATAACTAGGTAAGATTAGAGTTTAATATATCTCCTACCTAGTTATTTTTATATATTTTTACATTTTTCATGACAAAAGCGTTATTTCGTGATGATTTATGATTATTTTGGAGTGAAGAAACCCTTGAAATATAAGGGTTTTATTTTTTGTGATTTTAGAGAAATTTAAATTAGAGATAACTACCTTAGTTTTTTAGGGTGGTTATTTTTGTTTTAAAGATAAATTTATTATTAATTAAAGATTAAGGAGTGTTTATATGGCAAGATCGAAATTTAATGTAAATACCTCATCAAAATCAAAAGAAAAAAGAACATTAAATGGATACACTTTTTCAAGTGATTTGGAATATAAATTCTATGTTTATCTCCTATCAAAACAAGAAAAAGGAATAGTTAAAAATATAACAATTCAACCTAGATATTTACTTCAAAAAAAATTTGTTAAACATGGTAAGATATATCAGCCAATTTACTATATTCCAGATTTTGAAGTAGAGTATATAAATGGAGATATAATAAATTTCGACACAAAAGGATTTTCTACACCAGATTTTTTACTTAAGGCCAAGATTTGGAATTACGTCTACCCTGATAAAGTTTTAAGAGTTATAAATTATAGTAAAATTGATGGCAATGATGAAAATGAAGGATGGTGCGATGTAAAAGTTATTGAGAAAGGAAGAAAAGAGAGAAAGAAAGCAAAGGAATTAAAAAATAAATTAAAAAAATATAAAAATAAAACGGAGGATTGATTCAAACATGTCAAAAAATAAACCATTAACCCTTAGTACATTAAAAAAATTGGATGCACAATTAAATGAAACATTGCAAGTAACTTTATCAAATTCTAGTACTATTCTATTTGATTTACATTTTCGTCAAACTATTATTGAAGAAGTTTTCAACAAATTAATTTCAATAAATAAACTTATACAAGAAGATGAAACTTTAAAAAATTTCCCAATGGATAGGTACACACAATTATTAATTATTACTCATTTTACATCTTTGAAGAATATTGAAACTAAAACATTGTCAGATGAATTAGAATTAATGAATCAATTGATAGATTTGGATTTATTTAAAGAGATATTAGAGAAAATGGAGATTGAAATACCTGATGAAATTAAGAAATTTAATGAGAAAATATTTGAGATAATGCAGGAAAAATTGGATAGTCTGAAGCAACAAGAGGAATTTATGAGGTTAATGAATGAAGAAATGGAAAAACAGAAAATGATTGGTGATGTTGAATTAGTGGACAATAGTTTGGTTGATAAAAGTGATAATATTATAGATATTGTTTCTGATAAGACAGATGAAATTGTGACGGATGAAGTGGATGAAGTAGTTAGTAAGATTGAAATTACAGAATAATAAAATAAATAATAAGTACAATAATTATAATAACAATATTTCAATAGATTAAAGGACATTTCTTAATTGATGTGTCCTTATTTGTGTTGAAATACACAATGAGCAAACTAGGGTCGCTCCCGAAAAGTGAATCCTTACACCTGTTTGCTTATTAATATTTTATATAAGGAAATCAAAAATAAAAACAATAAAAGGAGTTGTTGTAAATGTTAGTAAAATGTATGGTAGACAAAAAGACGTTTAGTAAAAAACCTAATGGGGATGAATCTAAAGGAATTCAATTCAGATTAACTCAAACAGAAATTGAAATTGAAGAATTAGCTAATTTATTAAGCAATGGAGCAACTTTTAAACCAGCATTACTTAAAGGTAGAAAAAGTATAGATTGGATTAGTCAACAAATATTTGCTTTAGATTTTGATAAAGATACTACTATTGAAAAAGAATTAAATAATTGTAGAGATTTAAATATATTGCCTGTATTTGGTTATAAAACATTTTCATATACTCAATATAAAGAAAAATTTAGATTAGTATTTTGTAGTAATATAGTAATAACCAATGTAGATATTAGAAATAAATTTCAAAAATTATTAATAGAATTATTTCCTAATAGTGATTCTGTAACATTTGATCCTACTAGATTATTCTTTGGTGGAAAAGAATTAATAAATTGTGATTATAATAATAGAATAAATATTAATAATATTATGGTAAAATATAAAGATAAATTAGATAATATAATAAATAAATCTGATTCATCGTCTGTGAGCTTAATCAATACTAATACAATAAATTCTTTTTCTATTAGTATGCGGAAACCTCAGACCCCTTCCCCTTCAAGGGTTTTAGAGGATTTTTCTCACATTAATGCTATAAAAAATTTAGATTATATATTGATGAAAAACCTTCTTCAGATTAATGGTGATAAAATAATATGTACAAATAAACAAGAAGTTTATGATTATATTAATGGAATAGATTTATGTGAATTTACAAATATACATAGCATGGTAAATTGCATATTACCAAATCATCAAGATGATACTCCTTCTGCACATATCTATACAACTGATAGTGGGACACAAATATATAAATGTTTTGGATGTGATGCAAAATATACAATAATATCTTTAGTAGAAAAATTAGCAAAATGTAAAAGAATTAAAGCAATTGAATTTATTAAGAAAATATATAATATTGAATTGCAACAAACAGAATGGCAAAAACAACAACTAGAAATACTTGATACTAATATTGAATTATTATTATCAGAAGAATTTAAAGAAATATATCCTCAACTTCATTCTTTAATAAGGACAAGAAAAAATAATATTATAGCATTAAATAACTTTGCCAAAATGAATATTAAAGATGAAGATTTTTGCGTAGAAGAAAATCCATTATTTTTTGCCTCTTTAACTAAAATAATGGATGTATTTGGTTCAAAAGATAGAACAAAAACTTCTCAAAGTATTACGTTATTTGCTTTGTTAAGTTTGTTAAATAAAATACCTCATGATAATTTACCTGAAGAAATACATAATAAGGCAAAACATATTGCAGCAAAATATAACCTTACTAAATTAGTTAACTTTTATAGTATAGAGCAATATGGAGTAAATTCATTAGAAGAAAGTAATAAAATTGCAAAAATATTAAAAGATAATAACATATCCTTGAGAGGAATATCTAGGGAATATTTATTAAGAACATTTGGTATAGAATTAACTAATAAAATATATCCTCAATATGTTTATGAAAATAAATTAGGGACTTCTGAACAATCTAATGAAGAAACTAATAAAATAGCAAATTATATTTTAGAAACTATTGAAAAAAATGGTTATATTTTAGAGAAAGAATTAAAAGTTAATAATATAACTGAATTACAATGGAAACGTAGTATTCAAGAAATATTAGATGGTTATGGTTTAATTAAAATAACTGCTAATAAAGAAATAAAATTAAAATATAATATTAATGTTGCTGAAAGAAGTTATCCTAAAATTATTGTTAAGGGAGGTGAATAAAATTCCCTCCTTACAACAACAATTATTAGAGATTGAGAAAAAGATTCAATCTAAAATAAAATCTGCAATGCAGAATGAATTATCTCAACAGTCAAAAACGACTATCCAGATGCATGTTGTTACAGATGTTTATAATGTATATGAACCTACTTCATATTCTCGTTCTTACGACCAAGGAGGTCTATTAGACCGTGACAATATAGAAACTAAGATGATTGATAATAATACTTTAAGGATAGAAAATATTCGTAGAGATGAGTTAGATGGAAGAATGGTGGATAAAATTATAGAATATGGTAAAGGTTACTGGACTCAAACTCTTGATGATATAATTGGAGCAAGACCTTTTATTCATAATAGTTTTATAGATTTAAAGAATGGTAAAGCTAGAGATGCCTTAAAACGGGGACTCATCAGGGAAGGATTGAATATTAAATAGTATCTTCTCCGCTCACATAAAGAATAAAATTAAAATATAAATTCCCTAAAATATATCTAAAAATATTTCAAAATACCTGTTGACAGAATCATAATATAATTATATAATGTGAACAACCTCGGAAAACAAATATCTGAGGAATAAAAATAAAATAATATAAAAGGAGAAATGATTTATTATGACTAAGAAAGAACTCATGAACCGCTACCAGGAAGTATTAAACGAAAAGAAAGAAGCATTTGAGGCAGACAAGGTTGAGAAATCAAAGAAAATTTCTAAAAAAGAAGCAGAATTTTACGGAGAATGTTTTCTGGATTTAATTATGGATACTGTTGCAAATGAGGATTTGAAAATAGTGGGTTTTGGAAATTTTGAGAAGAAATTTAAAGAAGGTAAAACTGGTACTATTAATGTTGGACCGAAAAAAGGTGAAGAATATAATAGTGTAGACCATTTTGTGATTAGTTTTAAGGCAGGTAAGGGTTTTAAGAATAAAGTTAATGGCATTGTTAGTGAAAGTGGTGATGAAGTTAGTGGTGAATAGAGATATTAGTAGGGATAAGAGAAATGAAGATGAATGGGGTTAATACATAGTAGTTAATTAAATAGAGTAAAGATATTAAAATTTATCTTTACTCTATAAAAATAACTTAACACATAGAAACATCAAAGATATAACTCAAAACTTAAAATTTAAAATTAAAAGGAGAAATTAACATGACTACAGAAAAAATGACTATCCATAAAGCATTAGCGGAATTAAAAATTATCGGAGATAGAATCAACAATTCCATCACCACAACTCCATCACCACAGCAACCTTTATTAAAGCAAATAAACATTCCAATGAGAAAATTAATAATATAATTTAAATGGAGATGATTAATTATAGGTCGAAAATTTACATATGAAGAGGTCAACAGCCCACGAGCCTAAAGGCATCGGGGCTTGTAGGAGATAATATCAATTACAAGTCAGTTGAATAGCCTAAGTATTTGATTACTACGTTATATAAGAATATATAGTTACCTACGGATACTTCTCTAGTCTGTAGCTCTAAGCTTTAATATTAAACATTTCTAAGGGTAGGAGAAGTGTATTAAAGATTTAAAACCTTATATAACATTGGCGAAGAGAACTTACTCTGAAAGGAGGACATAACTTGAGAGTATATGTCAAAAATTTAAGAAACGAACCATTAATGCCTTGCTCTGAACAAAAAGCAAGAAAATTATTAAAAGAAAAGAAGGCAAAAGTTATTGAAATTAAACCTTTTACAATTAAATTATTATTTCCAACAGGAGAAGCAAAACAAGAAATTATACTTGGAATTGATAGTGGTTATATGAATATTGGTTTTAGTGCAATAACTGAAAAGAGAGAATTAATTTCTGGTGAAGTTAAACTTCTTCAAGGTATGAAAGAAAGATTACTAGAAAGATCAAGATACAGAGGAATTAGACGGTCAAGATTAAGATACAGAAAAGCACGATGGAGTAATAGAACTAAATCAAAACCAAAAGGTTGGCTTGCTCCTAGCTTGCAACATAAATTAGATTCTCATATTAAATTTATAGATAGTTTATATAAGATATTACCAATAACCAAATGCATTATTGAAGTAGCAAATTTTGATATTCAAAAGATGAAGAACGATACTATTAGTGGTAAAGAATATCAACAAGGTGATATGATAGGATTTTGGAATACTAGAGAATATGTTCTTCATAGGGACAATCATAAATGTCAAAATCCTAATTGTACTAACAAAGATAAAAAACAAATATTAGAAGTACATCATATTAAATTTAAACATTTAGGTGGTACTGATGCTCCAAGTAATTTAATAACTTTATGCAATAAATGTCATACATCACCTAATCATAAAAAGGGTAAGTTTCTATATGATTGGTGCATTGAAGGTAAGAAAGTTAGAGGATTTAAGGATGCTACTTTTATGAGTATGGTTAGATGGTATTTAGTTAATCAGTTAAAAGAATTACATGAAAATATCAATGTAACATATGGTTATATAACTAAGAATCATAGGATAGAAAACAAGATTGAAAAAACTCATTACAATGATGCATTTGCAATTACTAAAGGTATTAATCAAGTTAGAAGCACTAAAATACATGAAGTTAAGCAGTCAAGAAGAAATAATAGAAGCTTAGAAATGTTTTATGATGCGAAGTACACTGATACAAGAAATGGTGAAAAAGTAAGTGGTGGAGATTTGAATAATGGAAGAAGAACAAGGAATAAGAATTTAAACTCTGAAAATCTTCATCAATATAGAGGTGAAAAACTATCAAAAGGACAAAGAAGAATAAGAAAGGTTAGATATTTTTATCAACCAAATGATTTGGTTAAATATGATGGAAAAGTATATACAGTAAGAGGAACTCAAAATGGTGGAGCATATATAAGATTAAATGAAATTAAAAAAGTACCTAGAGTTAATTTATTAATTCCTTATAAATTCAATAAAGGGATAGTGTGGTGTTAATGACAATGGATTATATTAGTCAAAATCATTCAAAACATTTGTTGATGGTGCATTTAATATTTTCATGTAAGTATCGTAAGAAGTTATTAAATAGATTTGGGAAACAGATTAAACAGATATTGTATGACATTGCAGAAGAAAAAGATTTAAATATAATTGAAATGGAAGTAGACAAAGATCATATTCATTTATTAGTAAGTTATAATCCAACTCAATCTGTATTAGATGTTGTAAGGTTATTAAAACAAATATCCACATATAGAATATGGAGACAGAACAATAATCATATTTACTTAAAGAAACAGTTTTGGGTTGAGAAAACATTTTGGGGAGATGGATATTTTGCTTGTAGTATAGGACAGGTTTCAAAAGAAACAATTGAAAAGTATATTCAGAACCAAGGCTAAAATAAGACGGTATTCATCCCCTACCCTAAAGGGATATGGGCTTTCTACCTAATTCGTTGTAAATATTTAGATAAACATAATATATTATACACACCACAATATAAATTTGATGATTTAAAAGGTAATACAAATAAAAAACATTTGAAATTTGATTTTGCTATACATAATATAAATAGTGAAATAATTTATTTAATAGAATATGATGGAGAATTTCATTTTAAACCAGCAAGATTTAGTAAAGATAAGAAAAAGATGCTTGACAAGTTAAAGAAAATACAAATATATGATATAAAGAAAAATTTATATTGTGCTAAAAACGATATTCAATTAATCCGTATTCCCTATTGGGAATTCAATAATATTGAAAAATATTTAGATTATTATTTCAAATTTCAAAGATAAAAGTTTATTCTTGATTAAAGTTTAAACAGTAAAGACTAGAGCGGAAAGTTTGATTAAATCCCTGGTATACGGTTTAGTATAATTGTATTTGACTATAGGTTAACCGCAGGGCTGGAGAGTGGTAAATAACTAAAATTTGATATAAGTGATTAGGTTTAAAGAGTGGAGATTATATGTCTCTGCTCTTTTTATTTATTGTAGATTAATATACATTACTATAATGCAATGTATATTTTTGTATTATAAATATATAAATTTAAATTAAAGGAGTGATTTAATGTCTGATAATATAGATAAACATATGTTACGTCCCATAGCAGATAAATTATATGAAATAACTGATGAAATGTGGAATAAAATAAATTCTGATAATAGAGAATTAGTTGAAGAATTTCTTAAAGTAAATAAACAATTATCACCAAGAACTATCGAAGTTTATACCTCGGCATTGAGACAATTTTTTTGGTTTATTTATGATAATTTAAAAGATAAACCATATTACAAAATTAGTAAAAGAGATTTTATGAAATATATGAGTTATCTTCAAGAAAGAGGATTATCATCTAGTGCTATTGGATTAAGAAAATCTAGTGTATCTAGTTTTTGTAATTATATTGAAAATATTGTAGCAGATGACATTGAAGAAGCAAATAATTTTAGGAATTTTACAAGAGGTATGCCCTCAGTAGTTAAAAATAAAGTTTATGACAAAACACCTATTACTCATGAAGAATATGAATTATTAATAAAAACATTAGAAGAAAGAAAAGATTATCTTGGTTTAGCATGGGTTGCTACTGCATTTAATGTTGGTAGTAGACGAGCAGAAATTATACAATTAAAAACAGAAATATTAGATTATCCTATTCAGGAAGGTAAAAATTATATTGTGAGTCATGTCGTGATGGGAAAAGGCTCCTCTGGTGGCAAGCCTTTGAAATACATGGTTAACAAAGAAGCACTTCATTATATGAGATTATGGGTAGAAAATAGAAAATATGATTCTGAATATATTTTTGTTGTTAAATATGGTGGTAAAATAAATCCTATCTCAAGAAATTGGGCAAATAGATTTTGTAAAGAAGCATTATCACCTATTCTCAAAAAACGGATTCATCCGCATATGTTCAAAGCCTCTTGCATAACTTACCTTTTAAGTATTGGTAAGAATTTACAGTCTATTTCCAAATTTGTAGCGATGCATAATGATACTTCAACTACCTCAAATTTTTATGATTTAAGAGATTTTGAAGATGAAAAAAATGATATATTTGATTAAATATCATAACCAAAACCGCTTTGATCATGATATATGATCCCACAAACCCAATAAAATCAACACTTTTTAAATTACAAAACATTACATAAAATTAAATAATTAGAAATAAGTGGTTGAAATATTACAATTCTATTTAACAATATCAGTATTTCAACTACTGCTTGTGATTATTTAAAAAATTATTATAATTATTAAATCTAATTAATGATAAGATTATAAAATTATAAAGGAGGTAATTTTAAATGTCTCAAGATATCTCAATTCTCATTAAGACTAAGATCGATACTTCACAGCAACAGATAACTTCATTAGAAGAGCAAATTGCATCCCTATCATCTAAAATTAAAACTGCCATATCAGTAAAATTAAATATAGATTCTAAAGATATACAATTAATTACAGAAAAAATAAAAGAGGCACAAGAAAAAGCATCTTCAGGTGGTAAAAAACAAATACAAGTTGGAGATTTTAGCGAAGCAGCTAGTAAAATGCAAAAAATGATGACTGATATAAAAAGAATTGAATCAGAATTTGCTCATTTAGGTGATAATCTTTCAGTTAAACAAGTATTTGCTAGTGCTACTAGTGATTTAAAAAGATTTGAAGTAAGTGTTGAACAACTTAACGGAAAAATAAAAGAGGTTTTTAAATTTCCTGTTACTATGGGTACAATTAAAGGTGCTGATGGGATACAAGAACAAATATTAAAAATGGGCGACGTTTCAATGGCATCTAAAGCGTCTGCTGATAAAATTATTAAAGATACAAATGCTAAAAAACAAGTAATTAGTGAAGAAATTGTTAAAATGAATGAATTAATTCTCCTATATAAATCAGGTGTTAAAGTAGGAGGAGAATTTATTACTGCTGCAAATAAAATGTTCTCTAGTCAAAATACTTCAAAATTTTCAAATGAAGAATTACAAACAAGAGCATCTTTATTAAAACTATTAACACAAGAACAAAATAAATATAATAATGCTCAAAAAGGTTCTACTAATGCAAATACGGGAACAGTTAATAAAGAAATTAGTGCACTTGATAAATTAATTCTTCAATATAAAGCATTAAGTATAAGTGCCGAAAAGTTTAAAGAATTAGGTACAAATATGCTTAATTCTATGCCTAGTGGTTCTATAGTAGATTTACAGGAAAGAAAAAAGTTAATTGATGCATTAAAGATTGCACAAAAAGAACTTGATGCTTCTATTTCTAAACCAAAAACTGATACATCTGTAACTAAGGAAATTAGTGAAGTTGATAATTTAATTTTAAAATATAAAGCGGCAACAATTTCTGCGAAAGAGTTTATGGATGCAGGAAATAAATTGTATGATAGTGGTAAATTATCAGGAAAAACTACAGCAGATTTACAAGAAAGAGCAAGATTAATTCAAGCATTAAAAGGAGCAGAAAAAGAATATTACTCAAGTATAGGTCAAGAAAGTAAAAATAATTTAAGTATTGTTAATTCTGCTTATACTCAACAAGAACAAGCATTGAAGAATATATTTGCTTTGTCAAAACAAAGGATAGATGCTGAAAAAAATGGATATGTTGAATTAACTACTCAATTAAAAGAACAAATAAGATTAGAAGGGCAAAAACTTGTATTAGCAAGAAGTGATATTAAATCTAATTCATTAACTAATTCTGTAAAAGAAATAGAATTGTTAAATTTAAAAAATAATTTACAAACAGATTATAATAATAAAAAATCTAAAGAAGCAGATATAACTAGACAAAATTTAAATAATGATCAACAATTATTAAAAAGAACGCTAACAACTATGACAGCAGATATTCAGAAATTTCAGAGACAATATGCCGGTTTATATGATTCATCTAAATTAAATCAGATTACAACTGACTTGAAAAATCTAAAAATATCTCCTAATTTAAGTAATGATATTGCTAATTTAAAAGCAAATTTTTCAGCATTGCAGAAAGAAGCATATGCAACGTCCTCTGGATTACAACAAGCTAATAAACAAGTTATGAGTATTGGAGATGCACTTCAAACGGCAGGAAGTAAATTTGGAATATGGATAATTATGTCATCCCTGGTAATGGGTGTCATTCACAGAATTACTGAATCATTTGATTATATGTTAGAACAGACAAAATTATTTACTAATTTACAGATGGAGATGACAAATCAAAATCTTAAATTTAATGAGGTTACTCAAAGTGCTTTAGATTATGCAAAAGCAATGGGTACTACAAGTTCTGAGGTTATGAAAGCGATAAGTGTGTTCGGAACCTATACATCTTCAATGGATCAAGTTTTAGAACGTAGTGAAGCAGCAATTGTTCTTAGTAATATATCAGGACGTAGTATTTTGGAAGTTTCCGATGATTTAATGGCAGCACAAACCCAGTTTAAATTAGGTTCAAATCAATTAATGTCAATTGTGGATACATATGCTTCTGTAGCAAGAAATTTACAAGTTGATTTTCCAAAAGCGTTGGGGGAAATATCTTCAGGATTAAAATATGTTGGATCAGTGGCAGCAGAAGCAAAAATGCCTATCCAAGATTTAATTGCGATCCAAGGAACGCTGGTGGAAGTTACCAGGCGTTCAGGTTCACAAATTTCCAACGGACTCAAGACAATTTTTTCCAGAATTGCTAACGTAGGTGAAGAAGCAAATCCTGAAGAATTTAAAAAAGTTGAAAAAGTTTTTTATGATATGGGTATTAGTATCAAAGAAAATGCTGATACTATAAAGCCAATGAATCAGATATTGAAGGAAACTGCTGAACGATGGAAGACACTTAATGATATTCAACGCCAAGAATTAGCTACAGGTGCTGCAAATATGTATCAACGTAACATATTTGTTGCTTTAATGAATAATTTCGACAAAGTTCTACAAAATACAGAATCTGCTTATAACAGCGAATCAGTTGCAATGCAGAAACAGGATATCTATATGAAGTCTTTATATAGTTCTCTGCAAAAATTACAAAATGCCTTTGAACAACTATATAAAAATACTATTAGTACTCCAATGTGGAAACAATCATTAGATGGAATAACATCTTTAATGGATGGATTTAATAGTTTTTCTGCTATTGTTGGTGGTTTTCCTGCTTTAATGGCAACAGTAATAGCTTCTGTAGCATTATTTTCTACTAAATCAAGAGAAAGATTTTCGACTTTACTTGGTTCTATGGCTATGACAGATTTAAAAAATACACCAACATCAATATATGGTTCAAGACAACAGGGGCCGATATTACCACCTAATTTTAAATTGCCAACAGGTACTACTGCTAGTTTACAAGCACAAATTCCAATTTGGAATAAATTATCAAGTGCTGTATCCAATTATAACAGTAAATTGCAAGGTGCTAAAATGTATAATGAAACCATTTTAGGACAAAGAGGAATGTATCAAGGATTATATAATAATTGGACAGCCTTAACTACATCTGTTAGTAGGTATACAGCAGGATTAGTGGTAGCCAAAGTAGCTACAGTAGCTTTACAAACAGCAACAATGTTAATTGGTACAGTAGCTTTTTCTTATGCTGTTGGTTGGGTTTTTAAACTTGCAGATTCTTTCCTTCACGCAAAAGAAAAAGAACAAGAACTTTTTGAATCATTAAAAAATGATGTATCCACATTATCATCTGAAATTTCCAACTCAGAGAAATTAATTAAAACATATAATGATTTATCACAAGCAACATCTTTAACTTCTGAACAAAAAGAAAAATTAGCAGATGTTACGGAAAAATTATCCGCACTCTATCCAGGAATTACTGAAAAACTAGATGCTGAAGGAAATGTTATAGAACTTAATACGAAAAAACTTGAAGAAAATATAAAAATAAAAGAAAAAGAATTAGAACTTAAACAAAGAG
>Ga0208958_1000135_pt1 | contig 97602 bp, 149 predicted proteins | sample RifOxyB1_FD_184032 | JGI IMG/M metagenome (GOLD analysis project Ga0208958, IMG submission 184032) | Soil microbial communities from Rifle, Colorado - Rifle Oxygen_injection B1 (SPAdes) | ecosystem: Environmental > Terrestrial > Deep subsurface > Rock core/Sediment | place: Rifle, Colorado...
CTGCTGGCTGTGTTCCTATAATAGTACCCTCAACTATTGTATAATCAGATTCTGCTAATTCAGCTCGCCCAAATTTAATAATACCCGTAGCAAAATTAGCTGTTTTACGTTCAGTACCCCTATCAGCACCTAAATTGTCTAATTCATCACCAATCGCATAAGCTAAAAAAGCGTTATTTGTTGCCGTCAATAAATCCTGTTGTAATGTATATACAATAAACGCTAACACTGCTGAATCCTGATATACTACTGAATCGGGATTAATGTTAATATTACTTATTTGCGACTGCCATTTTTGTAATATCACACTAATCCATTCCTCCAATGATTTTGTTTGTACTATTGCCATTTTTTAAAAGTTTAAATCATAAGTAACTGTACCGACCTGCGTGCCTATTTTCACCTGTATTTCAAGCGTAACAGTATCCGATGTTTTATCCAATACTTTTACTGATTTGACTTGATCTAATCGTTTGTCATCTAACATTGGCTGTAATGCTCGTAATACATGCGAAACGTACGCACTATCTGGTATACTATATGGTGATCCGTGCTTTAGTTCAGACAATAAATTTGATCCATACTGAGCATCTAATAACCAACTACCGACCTCAGCCAAGCACCTATTTTGAGCCATTTGTAACAATACAAACTCGTTCTCCACAAGGGCTAAATCGCCACTATTAGTTAGTTCAAAATCAGATCCTTGAATCAAAGCTAAATCTACCATTTTTTGAGTTGCATTTGCCATATTTTTTAAATACTTTTTAAATTATTTACACTCGCTACTAATGTAGCATTTGGGCCTGCCTTATCTGCAACAAGTACTGTTTCACCATGTAATGCCACTTTATTGCCGTTTACAATTAGTTTACCAGACCCTGTAATAACAATATCATGCGTACTGTATTCAATTGGATTATCATCATCTAAAGCGTGAGCATGACTACTAAACTGAATTGTGTCCCCCGCTTTAGCTATGGCACTGCCATTTACCAATTTTCCTGTGCATTGCACTACCCCTGTAATAGGATTGCCTAATATATCTGTATGCCCTATCGCTGTATCACCATTTTTTATAACACTTGCCATAATTAATTTACATTATTTTTTATATTACCTCAACTATTGGTGCGTCTAATGATATTTTAGTATCCGAACAAATTAAAATATCATTAGTGCCTTCAATAGTTATCTTACCAGTTGTTTCCAATAAAATTCGATTTTGTTGCGTAAATACATTGCCAGTATAAGTACCTGTAACCATCTCAATCGCATTATCCTTATTCAGTTTAATTTTTGCTGACGGCCTGTATTTTTTGATTTGCCCTTCCTGAACTATTGTCCCATAGTGTAATAACACTTCCCCAGCCTCCAAACTTAAATCATACTGTTCTAATACATTTAAAATTACAATTTCAGCATTATGTAGTTCGCATACTATTACAGTATCGCCAGCCTTTGGTAAACTACTTATACCCCTTGGTGTCATCACCTCACAAAATTTATATTCTCTATCTGTAAGCTGTCCTTTGACATGACATAACTGTGCTCCTTTATCATCATCTTTTAGTACTGACGTTACTATCCCATATTCAAGTGTTTTCATATAAATTAATTATTAATTACTGGAAACGGTTTTACTAATATAGTAGTCGTAGTTTTATTTTTACTATCAAAATTATATGTCAAAGTATCTATATACATATATTGCAATATTTTTTCTTGCTCAAATCTTATATCTAATATATCCAATAAATCATAATCGGCCACTCCATATACTGCTAACTCAATACTAGCCACTATATCAGATTCTTTCAATAAACGTGTTACTTGCCCCGTAAGCTCGCCCGCATCTTTAGCTGGAGTCGTTACATATCTATGTCTGCTAATAGGTTGCCCTTGCAAATCAGATTTATTTCGTAACCTTTGTGCATAATCACCACCCGTTAAACTAGCATTTTCCTTTTCCATCTTAACCTGTAGTTTAGCCTTTGAGCTTGCATAAGTATATCCCGTAATTTTATTACGCACACCTGATATACTCTCATTGACTTGTATTTTTTCAATCCTTTGATTATGTATACTAAATTGACCATCTACTTGTGTAATAGTTATTTTATCTTTAACTTTTGCCGAATCAAAACTTATTGGTAACTTTGTTTTACGTATGGTCAATCCCTTTTTAATTAAAATAAAATCATTGTATTTTAATATATCGTCCACTACTTGTCCTTTTCGTACGCTACCCGACTGAATGGCATATTCTTTAATAATTACCCCCTCACCTAGCTCCAAATCCCAATTAAAATCCGCAAATACTAATTCAAGTATTGAGTTATCAGTTACTCCTTTAAACGGTCCTAAAGTCGGGGTTATATCATCCTCAGTTAAATATACCAATTCCTCTCGTCCACTTAATGTCATTGTGCTACCTATATTATTCCAAGTAGTTTTTTTATCCTCAACCAATCCCCTAAATATCTCAATACCATCTTTATAAGCATTTAGTATACACCCTATCGGTATCGTAGTTGACTTACTCCCACCCGAATTGGCCATATTCACGTCAAATGTGTCTACAAACTGTGATACTGTCCTATTAATTGTTAAGGAACTAAACTGTAATTCCTGCTTGCCATTAATAACTATATCTAATCCTAATTGTTTATCTATATTCATACTAGTTTATTATTAATATTCCCAACAAACGCCACCATACCAATCATCCCACTCAGCTGGCGTGTAATTTAACTCATCTTTATACTTATCTTGTTTAGTTTTTTCTTCGTTAGTAGTCGAAGCACTTGCTGGTATACTGCGAGTTATTTTTGGGGCTATCGCTTTATCTGGCAATAATAATATATCTCCCACATACAATAAATTGGCACTTTTCCAATACAAACCCTCACTACCTTTAGCGATCGTGCGTACTTTTTGTCCCCTATTTAACTCAAATAAGTCTGTAAAAGCAACTGAAAATTTGTATGCAATAGTCAATCCCATATCACCTGGCTGAACTGTATAGGTTCTTTGGTTACTCGTCTCAATAGTTGTTGCTGTAGTATCACCATTTTCCAAATAATCTAACCATAAAGCGTATGCTTCCGCCCTAAAATCATAATCATATCTTAACCATTCGGCATTACGTATTGGATCAGTACCTGGAACTATTTTACCTAATTTTATTGCTCGGAATAATAAAGCAACTGTTGGGTATTTTAATCTTGTAGCATAATCATCTGATGGGGGTTTAGCCACTGACGCTGGGAATAATTTTTTTAAAAAATCTGTTATTGTTGCTGAACTTGGATCAGTATGCTCCCATAACTCCATCTCAAACAGATAATTTACTATACCCTCATCATCTTTTACTGAGCTATTACCATCCGTCTCAAACTCATCGGCATTTTGTGATATAGATAACTTTTGTATTATACATTGAAACGCCCCGAAATCTGGATGAAACAATTCTCCTGGCTCATTATCATTAAGTAATCTAAGTCTATTAATATACGCCCTTGGTGATTCAGTACCCGATGATCTCGTAAATATACCCGTTATCCTAAATATACGATAGTTTAATACTCTTTCGTGTTCTGCCCCATTTCGCCCCGCATACTCATACGTTGCTACTTTAGCTTGTTCATCCATCGAAAAAGTTTTGACTGATATTGGGAACTCAAATCCCTTATACCGTATATACATTTTTTTATGTTTTTTTATCATAGTTTAAATTAATATGCTGGAGTAAAATTAGCATTTAAAATCTGATTATTATCTGCAAACGGAGTATATAATCCTCCTGGTCCTGTATAATTAGCCGAAGCGGGCGAATCAGCATTACTCCACATACTCTTACCATCTACATTAAGTGTTACTTGTATCGTAGGCGTAAAACTTAACTTATTTGTCTCTATTGCCCGTTTCATACCTGCAATACCTAAATTAATATTACTTAACTCCTCATTAGATAATTGTGTTGCCTCTCTCAATTTGCCCATATCCTCTGTATCAAAAAAGCTTTGTGTTTTATTAAGTTCATCTAGCATAGTTTGTAATTTACCTTGTTTTTCGTATAAAGCTTCCGCCTCTTTATCTGGTTCTTTTCCTGATAAAGCACTATCAAAATTAATGCCCGCTAATTGATTATTCACGTCATTCAATTCCGTAGTCGTTGTATTTAACTGCACAGCAATACTTTCTTGTAGACTAGTTATTAGATCCGTATTTTTATATGGGTCTACATAAAACTTTAATTTATTAAACTCCTTCAAGGCTTCGGTGGCTTTTGGCATATCGCCAGCTGAAATTGCTCCCGTAAATAAATCATAGGCTTGTTGTAATTTTAAAACACTACTCGTATTACCTAACGATATATCATTTAATAATTTTAACGAGTTGATTAATTCCGATACGCCCGTGCCGACAGCTAAATTTGTGCCCTCATCTACCATTTGCCCAGTCAAAGCACTAAATAACCCAGTATCATACTGCGAACTAGCATATTCTTTTAATGTGCCAATTATACTTAATGCCATATCCTCTCCGTATCTATCTATTAACTGATTAGGCGACATATCCCCGCCCGTTATCTCACTCATATCCTTATGTATCCCCAACTTATTCCACTCTCTTGGTATATTATATTTTAATTTACCTGGTGCTAATATTTGAGCTAATTTTTGTTGACCTGCATAATCTACTCTATTAAAATCCATTTTTTTATCTAATGATTCATTCAATTGCCCTATTAATTTATCATCTTGTAACCCAGCTATTGTGCCTTTTGATACCATTTTTACTCGTGTGTGTAATTCGCCACTTGCTATTTGATCCTCAACGGCTTTATCACGTTTATTCTCTCTGCCCTCCATATACATTTTAATACCACCAGCAATAATAGCGGCCACTACCGCCCAAATAGATGCCGATGTTAGTATTTTACCCACAGCACCCCATTTTGTAGCGGCCAATCCACCTGTTGTCATTAATCCTAACGCATTTGTCGCCCATGTTTTACCTAATAATGCCCCCGCCATCTCACTGCCTATTATTCCTGATAATAATGATGTGCCGAATAATGTACCTAGACCCATTAACATATGTTTAGCCGCATTATACCCGACCAATGTTAATGCTAAACTTAGTACCTCCTGTCCCTGCAATTTTTCTCTTAACCAAACCATTGGTGGCGAGTTCCAAAATCCCATAAATATCTCTTTCATGGCTATTGATAATGAGTATAGCTCACCAACAAATCCTTTAACATAATTAAGTTCTCGCTTAAACTGTCCCGATGCAATATAATAAGTCATTTTTTCAATACCATCTATTACGGGTTCTAATGATGGTGCTATTTTTTCAATCTCCGCCCTGGCATTACCAAAATAAGCCGCTAAACTTTTATTATCTATTCCCTCCCCAGTTAATTTACTATGCACAACCGAAGCAAAAGCGGATAATGCTGGACTTAACGCATGGGTAACTTTTAAAGTTTCAGTTTTAACTGCCGCCCACATTTTTGTCCATTTAGTTCCGAAAGATTCTTGCATACCTGCTATTTTTTCCATCATTATAGTACCGTCCAATAAATCTTTATCTACTAAATCAACCAATCCATTTTCACCAAATAAGTCTGTAAATCCCGAGTCCTCCAATAATAACTGCATTCCTCGTTTAGCTACCCTATTGTTAGATAATCCCTGAAACAATACATCAAATAATGCGGTATTGTTTGGAACTACCGTAACTATTTTTTGTAAATCTGCCATTAATGCTCGGTAACTTTTTTTAACTTTTTCACCTTTTTCGTTTGTTGCAAAAAATATATTTTCCCATTCCTCTCTTGTATCAAACTGCCGAACTAATTTACGCTGATCACCAGTAAGATTAGTACTTTTCATTATATCTTGTACTTTTAAGGCCGCTCTTTGAGCTTGCCTTGGCAAATCATTCATGCCCCGCATAAAAGCTGACATAGTAAATCCAGCCACCTCTGGAGTCATTACTCTTGTCATCTTAGCAAATGTAGCAAACATCTCCGCATCACTCAATCCCGCCTGTTTTGCTTCCATTGTAAATTTAACGAACTGAGTACCATATTCTTTCATCCAACCAATACCTTGATCCAATGTTGATCCAAATAATGACATTATATACCTAGCTGTCTCAAACTGTTTTGAATCGCGACCTAAAGCATTAGCGGCATATATGTACGCCTCCATCATATTTTCAGTACTTTCGCCCGTTGCCAATGCACTATTTGATAATAACTCCTGTATTTTCATTGCATCATTTAACTGTTTTTGATATGCAAAAGTACCTTCTTTTGCGGTCGGTTTTAAACCCGCTCCAAAAAATTGTGTCATTGTATCTGTAATATCTATTATACTCTTACCAGTACTACTGGATAATTGCATTATCTCATCTCGTAAATAATTTAATGTTGACGGCAATTTCGCTCGTAATGTGGCATTCATTAAACTAAATCGTGTTTCAAATTCAACCAAATCCCTTATTGATTGCCTTAGCCAAATACCGCCAGTTATAGTAGCAATAGTCATCATATACTTTGCCATATTTGCCGCCTGCTTAACCGAATCTGATAAAATACCGTTAACACTACTAAAAGCTTTACCCATCAAAGTACCCGTAACAGTAGCTTGCCCTTGTAACTGTCCCATTTTGCCATGGGCTTTTTCAGTCGAAGCAATAATACCGTCCAAGGCCATTCGTGCCTGTGTACCCTTTAAGGTAACTGACAATTCAAGTTGTTTACTGGTGGCCATACTTTTTATTTTTTAATTTATTCAATAAAGTATTTTCAGGCTGTATACCTGATTTTACCATCTTTATTTTATCACTCCAATTCGGATCTACAAACTTTTTTCTTGATTTAAGACTAACTCCTCCTCCAGCTCCTCCTTGAGCTCCAGCCCCTGCTTTCTCATAGGCTTGTTTTTCAAGTTCTTTTGCTTTACTGTCGCAAACATAGATGTAGAGCCATTCTCCGTCTGTGATATTGTCATATTCGCGATTAAAAATCGAACGAGCTTTTTCAATATGTGTGAACTTAAATAATTCCCAGTTGCTGAGTTTTTTTTTAGTTCCTCAATAAATGTTTCAAATTGTTCTGGCGTATCCAAATCTGGTATACCTGCATAATGTTTCTGAATATTAGTATACTCATTAAATAATTCAACGCACTCATCCGCGGTACATTCCCCGACCTCCTCTGCTGAACTGAAAAAATGTGGCAATTCTTTCGGGTCAACCTCCCTTAATCCTTTACCATCAGGCATGGTTCTTAATGCCCGATAAAATACCTCATACTGAAAAAAATTATCTATCAGTTCTGATTGCTGTGTCGTACTTTTACATTGTTGTTCAACTTTTCGAGCCGCTTCATCTTGAGCTGTTAATACCTCGGATTTAGTTAAAACTCGCATAACACATTCAACATCTGTATTCGGAAACGTTATTACCTTAGCGGCGACTCCAGCCTTGCGTAACAAATCAAGTTTTAAATTACCCGATTCGTCCTTAACTGGCCGTAAATCTTTAAATGATTTTGACATATAATTAAATAATTAAATAATTTTATTGTAACTTTCCAACCAACAATCTTTATTTTTCCATTCTGATGCAATACCCTCACTCATCCAAAAAATATCTTTATGCTCTAGTATTTCGTTTAATAAGACAGGCGTACAAACCTTAAATGGTACTTGATGTGGATAATTAATAAAAAACTCATCTGAACCAGCCTGTGCATAACCAGTCGTTGTCTCATGTAATCGTACCTTAACTGCGTCTGGATAAATAGCACCATTAGCCTCATCATTTTGTTTTATATGACTATCTATTAACCTTTTTATAACAAATGCCTGAAAAGCCGCCTGCATTTCCGCTGTCGTATTAAACGGAGATACAATCACCCTCTCAAATTTTTTAATTGCTAGTTCAATTAAATCGGCATCTTGTTCTATATTATATAGCATAATAGTATGATCAAAACTATCCATAAAATCATTCATCCATAATTTTACTAACCCAAAATCAATAAGCATTTGCCCTGCGTCTAATGTACTACCTTTTATCAGTATTTCCGATATATAACTATGTCCGTGTAAATTTACTGAACATCTACGTGTCCAAGCTCCCCGTACTATATGAGCCATCTCATACTTAAATTGCTTTCGTATTTCCATATTTGTATAATTTTATAATTGCAAAAATAAAGGGGGCTAACACTTAAAATAGCATTTTAAGTTACACCCCCTTTATCTATTTTATGACTCTATTGTTTCAACATCCCAATTATCTGCTCTACCATTCATCTTAAATGTTGAACTATCATTCAACGTAACATTATGGTCATTCACTCTACAGTTATATACAGTCATTATCTGCCCTAAATTAGCTGTCTGAGTAATGTCTGGGTTTGCTGTTGTAACAACAATCTGAAACAAATCGCCATTACGTAATGCATTCAGCATTTTTAAGTTGTCGTATAACACAACTCCGTCTGATGACCATTCAACTGTCTCTGGTTTCCTTCGTCTTAAAGTACCGCCAAAACAATTAATTATATCCTCAGGAGCCCTACCATCAACTGTAAGACTTGTCATGTACCCAAGTGTTACTCCATCCAAAACGATGGAACATTCCGCAATGCTAACAGCATCTTGGTTATTTGCTTTTGAGACTTCGTCTGCCATAATTTTATAATTTTAAATAATAAAAGTTAAAGTATTTATAAATCTTATAAATACACATTAAACGCTACTGTAATAAAGTTTAATGGTTTTCCTGGACTTAACTCGATTGATACATCTGCTTGTGTAGCATCATCGGCATTCTGCACCACTACAGGGTCTTTATATGCTGGTGTGCCTGTTCTTTCATCTGCAACTAATATTTCAGACGATTCAAATTTAGCTAATCTTGCCTTTATTTCCTCTTTAATCGCTCTTCGTGTAGTAATAGTATTACCTTTTTGCATAAATTTAGTCTGAACCATTGATGTTATATCTTTAATTATATAATCAACATTCAACCTAACTGATCCTTCCTGCCATGTTGTATCTGGCACGCCATCTTTTGTTACATAAGTTGTAACTAGTCTTACTATGTGTATAGTACCGTATTTTAACTGTATTGGAGTAACCCCCGCAGATATATCAGTATCCATATTAGATATTTTTGCAGTAACTGCCCCAACTGTACTAAACTCGCTAAAATTATGATTTAATTTTGGCAAATTATTATTTGCAATTACGCCCGCCAATGCCGCTGAATTTTCGCCTGGTCGGTATGTTCTTCCGTTAAAATCAATCAATCTTGGCCACATACATAAAATCCTACTTGAGTTATGTGCTGTAGCATTTGTTCTTACGTCCGATTCTGCTTCCGCAAATTCAGGTGCCCTTATATATACACAAGGAGTGTTAAAGTTTAACAATGAATTATCACACATTGTCTTGATTAACCCTGCTGTAGTATCGTCATTTAACTGACAAATAACTATTGCTTTTTCTTCATCCTCTTCCATAGCTGTAATTGCTGTAGCATAATCTGTCGATGCTTTTTCAGTAATTACATTTGCCATCTCACCTATATAATGAGCAAACTCAAATGTACCGTCTATCGTAACTGTAGTACCCGACGCTGGTGTTCCATTAACAATATGTCTTTCTTCATACTTATAACTTGATCCCGTACCTACATAAATAACATCATTATCTGCATATATAGTAGCTAACGCTACCTCAAAAGTATTATCCCCAACATCCACATTACCAGTCAAAGTACCTTGAGTACTACTCGTAGATGCATCACGTGTTGGTATACCTATAGTAACAGCTTTTATCTTACTAGCCCCTTCCGCAAAAGCCACTTTAATCATTTTAATTAAATCTGCATCATAAGCAGTATTATCTCCAAAAATGCCTTCGGCCTGCGATACTGATGTAATCTCCTGAACGATATTTAAAATATCCGCCCCCGCAGTCTCAGATATACCAATTATACCTATTACCACCTGATTACGTTGTGGTACTGGTAATGACTGAGCAGTCTCAGTTACCGAGATATGAGGCACTTTTACGTTTGTCATATTAGTTAAAAATTAAATTTTAATAAAAATATATAATCTTATTATTTTATTCCTCACTTAGTGTAGCAGTATATCCTACACTTGCAAGTTTTGGGTAAGTATTTGCCTGCAAATAATCTACCCAAAAACCTACACTTATTGAGTATTGCAGTAATTCAGGATCAAATGTTTTAACATCATTACCCGATACGTCCCGCCAATACTTAAATTTTATTAAAAGATCAGTTTCAGTATAATCTATACTTCCTGAATCTGCAAAGTCTTTTAATGTTATTACAGTCATTTTTGGTCCTTCCCCATCCACAAATATATCTGAATCATCGCCAGATTTTAATATGTTATTTAATTTCGTGCTTAATTCATTAATTTTATTGTTAGTTGTTGCCAAAATATCAAACTGATACATAGCCCTATACGTATATCCTCGTAATACATCCAATTGTGTGGTATCTTCCTCATTATCTTGTTCCCTAAAATAGCCACTTAATCTGGCTAAATTCCATGAGTCCTCACCTACTCTTTTTAGTACAACACACGGTAAAGTAAATGCTTTATCTTCGTCGGGCGATTTTGGCGTAATATGCACGCCACTAAAACCAGTATCTTCACGTAATAACATGAGCCAAGTTTTTAGCACATTAGACATAAACCGATCCTCTGGGCAAGATTCAAATGCCATATTAAACAAATAATTGAGTTAAAAACCTATCTGCTATGGATTGTACCTTACCTTGTTCTTTCTGTAAAATTGTTCTCCAAATTGGTCTGGCTGGTATTGTAATCATGCCAGTACCCCACCCTGACTTAGGCTTACCTGATGGCAAAGGAGTCTCTGCTAATACTACACCAAATAAGTATTTTCGTTGCTTATCTGTCATACGCATAGTTATACCGTATTCATGTATTATTGCCAACCAAGATTTTGTCGAAAAAATACGGGCTTGTTCTTTTGTTGCAATATATTGAACCGCCCCAGCCAATTCACCTGTTTTTTTCAGTGGCGTTTTTGACATCCCTTTTGGCCAACCAGACTGTTTCACACCGTGCTTAGCTTTTATTGTGTCTCGAATATATTTACCAATCGCCACTAAAGCACTCTCCTGTAATTTAGGCAAAGATTTTTGTACACCCCTTAAATATGTGGCAAACTGCCCAAATGTCGTAAAATTAGCCATTACTAAAAATAATTAGTAACTGATTTTTTTATGCCTACCAATGTCTGAAAAGGTTGTGGTATAACCCACATGACATCATACTCAATATCTTTATAATCAAATTTTTCACCCACATCTATACTTGTTGGTAAATCTACTGTCATAATATAATCGACTTTATCTAATTTACCCCCTTCAACAATCTGAATAAAATGCTCTTTTGCCTGCTCAATCGGGTCTAATAATACAGATAAGTCGGACTCTTCCCAACTTTTTGCACCGCTATATTCTAATAATATAGGATCATAATATGTCTGTGTTACTGATAATATTTTGCGATTAACTGTTTCGTGTAAATCTGACGCTATCTGTCTTACAACTAACTCCATATGATTACCCAATCCTCGTTTATGTTCTGGTACAGCTAAAACTACATAAGTTTTACTATCATCCTCGTTTGTTAATCTATCGGCCACTTTTATATCTAATATATTACAGTACACTATATTACCTAAGTGCATACTCCTAGTTCTATATTCGGTAACTGCACGTAATGTCTTATTTTTTAATGGGTCAATACCAAACTTAAAAGACACTATATTATCTGTGTATACATCCGATACTATGCGTTGTGTACTCCCATTTACAGTAGCTCCTAACATATATTAATATAATTATTAATTACTCCCATTGTCCATAAATTGTTTTAATTCGTCAACTAATCTATTTTGAACACTTTTCATTAAAACCGATAAATCAGATAATTTAACATTTATGTTCTCCTCCCGACTAAAATTACCCGTCTGTTTCCTAAATATTATTGCAAATACCTCGACTAAAAACGATTTCATATCTAAATTTTCCCTAACCCAAGTACCCAGTTCCCCTATGGGTGTTACAAACGCATTCATATCTGATACATATAATCCAGATAATCTTATTAACTCTGTCTCTACTTTGCGTTTTACTTGCTCCTCTCTATCCTCCAGATGATTATTTACTAATACCTCCTTAATATAATCTAATTTTTGTTGTGATACATACCACATTTTTTCCTGTAATAATTTGGCGGTTTGCTCTTCATTTAATACTGTATGCCCTATTGCTCTTCGTGTACGTAAGCCCTCAATTTTTATAGCCTTAATTATTGCTTGTTGTCCTTCCAAAAAACCCTTCATTGCTTCCCTAAAATCCATTCGTTGTGTTCTCATTAGATACCATATTAAAGGCAATAATATTACCGCGGCTAATACATTTTCCGCAACTAATCCGTAATTTACCTCACCTATACCTGGGATTGATAACATTATATAAAATATAATTAAATTATAAACGACCATATCTCTCATCCTCAAAATGACCTATTAGTATCAAACCAAGCACTAATCCTAATATAGCAACTATACCGCTATCTTGCGGTGTTAATATAACGGATACCGTTAAAAAACAAAATAGTATTATTAACATAATTAAATGCTCTTTTTTATGCCTAACCGTAAGGAAACTATTTTCCTTATATTGTGCTTCCTTTATTTCGTAAATTATTAATCTAACCTCCTGCACAATATGTAGGATTACATAACAATACAGTATATATATTGCAATCATAATCATATAATAGTTTCATTATTAAGGTAATGCCTTAATATTATACACTATATTAAATATTTGTTAAATCTTTTTATGCAATACTTATCCCAACATTTGTATATGCCCTAAGCAACACCTTCACTGTATTTGTTAATAACGAATCAGATACATTTTCCGTTGATGGTTTATTAAATTTTACCTCGTATTCCCCACTTTTGAAACTGGACACGCCATCCTCTGATCCCGACATGCCCGCCTCTTGTGCGTAATAATCGGCTTTTAATAAATTTGCTACCACCATGCAAACAGCCCTTTTCACTGTCTCTGGAACATCTTCGACTACTGAATACGTAACCTGATAAAATAATTTTGATCGCAAAGATACTATCCTTGAGGGATAAGCATCTTCAGCAACATCACCTATAGCTGTTGGGACATAAGCATAATTTGTAAATAAAGCTATATTATCCGTATTCAAAGCTATTTTATCTGACATTCCTGTTACCCATACCTGGACATCTGTTATTGCGTCTACAGGGTAATTTTTAAATTTGATTAATAATCTACCCTCATAATCTATAATTGACGACCCATTATCTGTATAAGCACCCGCCCCAAAAATCCTATTTGTATGCTTTTCAATTAAATCGACCGCTACTGTTTCCAACAGTTCTAACAAACTATCCTCATAATTTGTAAAATCAAAGCCAACCTTAGATTCTCTGATCTCATCTGTAGTTACATAAGCCATAGACTAAAAATTAATATATCCAAAAATAGTATACTTAATTATTAATATCTTATCTACTATTTATTTTCAACTTGTACCTCTTCATTAATAATTGGATCAGCTACTAATCCATTATTACTGTCATTTACTACAGTAATTGTATCTTCGCTTATGTTATCAAAAGTTATCTGCGGATCGTTATTTAATACGGGTTCTTTCTCCACAACCGTGTCCTCTTTTTTCTCTTTAATATCATAAACCTCCTGTACCTCTTTTTCAGTGGCATCTCCTATGATTTTATACGCTGAACTCAATCTACTTACAAATTCCTCTGCCACAATCCCAAACCCATCTTTAAACTGCACTACCCCAAATGGCGTATTTAATCTCATGTTTTTATATGCACTTTTCACACGAATAAATTTCATAATAAAAATTTTTATATAATAAAAAAGGCTGGTTGTATTATAACCAGCCTTTCTTCATTAGTAAAGTTTTTAAACTAAATAAGTCAAATAACTTACATTATAATCCCTAGTATTATTTGGCACATTTGTTGGTGTTACTGTACCATAAGACGCTCCCACTGCCGCTATTGTTTCCTCTGAATAATCACCTAATCTTACACTTAATACATCTGCTGTAACTCGTATTGGTCTATATAAACCTAATTTATCACCGCAACCGACTGACACGGTATCGCCCGATACTGATCTAGCTGGTAAAGTAATTTCATAAACACTCATAAATGGTATATTACCTACTACTACAGTTGCCCCATTCAAAGTTAATTGTTCAGCAATACGTCTTCCTGCCCAGTCTCTACCTTTGATTGTTACAACACCATTTGTACCCACTACATTGGCAACAGTTTCAACCTTAACAAAAGTTTGATCATTAGTTGATCCACCATTAGTTGCATTATTTGCGGTAACTGTAAACGCTACCCCTGCCACTGCCGCAGTTAATGTCAATACATTACTTGATCTTGAGCAAGTATATGCTGAATCAGCCAACGCATCTATTAATGTTTTTAATGCTGTAGCAATACCAGCGTTATCTGTATCTTCTGTTACTACCGTGTGTACTACCTGATGCCCATTAATAGTAACTGAAAATATATCCCCTACTTCAAAAGTACCACCTACCGTTAATGTATTAACTTGAGCTACTTTAGCACTGCCACCTACTACACGTAAATTCCTATAATGTAACGGATCAGTAATATTCTCTGTTACTACAGATTCCACACCATTTGCTAATGTAGTAGCCGCCAACACACTAGTGGAACTAGCTGTTGCTACATTCTTCATTTCCTGATACATTGGACATTTACCCAAAGGGGTATCATATCCGTATCCTTTTTTGATTTGCCCAAGTGTCTTGGACAATAATTTTTCTTTTCCCATATTAATTAAGATTTTAAGTATTAAATACGTGGGCATTACCCACATAGGAATAAATCCTATAGTACCTAATTTTTTAGCCAATGCTCTATATTCGCTCACTCATCGGGGTTGCCTTTGAGTATTACGTAATTAAGGGCATTGGCTTGAACTGAACAATTATTTAATGTGCAAATTATTCAACTTGTACATTAGCTATTCTTACGTTGAACTGTTCAGCTCTACAAACAAGAACTGTACATTCAGTTATCATAAACTTGATTGCCGCTCCTGTTCGGTCTAGTTTGCTTTTTCCCATTCCATATAAATCCTCCATATAAATGACATCCTGTCCTTTTGTCTTTTGAGTAATAACATAAATATCTGATACTGCATTTTGTGTAGCTGAATAAGTATCACTGTCTTTTGCAATTGCATAAGATGCAACAAAAGGGATTTTACCTACCATTGATTGATAGCTACCTACCTCAACACCTGTAGATACTAAATTACCTTGATCCAGATTCACTCTTACATCACCAGCCAATGATTGATTGATTGCTCTTTTCATTGCATAACCCACCCAAATAACTGTAGGTCTGACTGAATAAGTGTCTAATAACGTTTCAATTGCTTGATCTAACAAGTCCGATCGGAACCCAGCAGAATCATTTGCGTCATCTATTACATTAGTTGTAATAAGTGTACGCATACCATCAAATTCCAAAGCTGATGACCCTGTATCTCCTGTTATGATAAGCTGTTCTTCGTCCTGGATTACTTCACGCATAGCTACCTCTGTTTGCTCTGCTTCTTGATCAATAAAGTCTTTACCAGCCGCCAACATTTTATCGGTAACACTTTTTGTTTTACCAAGTTCTTTGTAGACCGCACTTGATCTTGCGTAAGTTGCGTCATCTTCTGTTGGTGTACCTCCTTCCGCAAATGGTGAGTTGCCTGTACCAATTGCTGTAAGTACATTCCAAGATGCTGCTAAACCGCTACCTTTTTTACGAGTTAACATATCCCTGATAGGTGTTTCCTTATCTGTTAAACGAGTAATACCTGCGGCAAGATTTTCTCTTGTTAGTATCGCCCCTTCAATATATGTAGGAGTAGACAAAGTTTTTTCAACTTTTTCTAATGTTTTTTGTATGTCCATAAAAATTAAATTTTTAAATTGTTAATAAATAACTTGCTATTCTTCAATAGCATATACCTGCTTTTTTGCTTTTGAGTACGCATCTCGCCATAACATTTTGTCCTCATCAACAAATTTTGCTACTAAAGAATCAATTTGTTGCCCAACCGTTAAATCTTTACTATCTCCCTTTGCAACAATATCTTGTACAAATGCTTTGCGTATTTCAGCTGATGCTACACTTTTACGTCCTAATACGGATTTACCAAATACTTCAATGGTGTTTGTTATTTTTTCTAAACTCCCCTCCACTTTAGCAAATCTGTCCGTTTCTTCCTTCGTTGACTTAGTTAAAGTTTCCGCTGACTGAGACACACTTGCCCTCAAATCAGTAAAATCTTTATTTAAACTGTCAATCTTAGGCTGAAACTGTTTTGTTAAATCAGCCATTTTTCCCTCTATGATTTTTGTAGCTGATTCTGTAGCCTGCTTAACTACTTCCGCAATTTGTTCTGCAACAGTTTTTGCCAATTCAATTTTGATTGCCTCAATTGCTTTAGTAACCTGTTCCTTAACTGCTTTTTCAACACCATCCTCTTCCACCTCTTCGGTGTCTTCGGATTCCGCATCTTCATCTTCGTCCTCAGATTTTTTTGTTTCTGTAGACTCTTCCAAAGATGGTTTTTCAGATTCTGTACCGTCTGCTGGTGCATCTTCTGTATCGGCTTCCTTTTTTATAGACGCATCTGCCTCAGATTTTTCCGCTTTTTCAGCGTCTTCCTCTGAACCGTCTTTTGCCTTTTCAGGCTCTTTATTTTCAACTTGTGCTTCTTCTCCTTCCTTCGTAACTGCAATCTCTTCTTTTACTTCCTCAGTTTTTGTCATTTTTTCATCCATCACTGGTTTTTTTGCCGTAGCTTTAGCATCCATAGCTGGTTTTGCTTTTGCTTTCATAATCGTTTCGTTAGTAGATAAAATTTCGTCCTTAGTAACCTGTTCTGGCTGACTATCTGGACAAAGTTGTTTTAATAATTTAGCTCCTTCTGTTTCCTGTGCTCTTTTACGTGTTGTATATGTTCTATACGCTTCCGCTAATCTTTTAACCTCTGTATTGGACAAGTCATTACCGTCCACTTGTGGCCTTTCCCCACTTTTATTTACATAAAATTCGTAAGATGATTGCATTAAGCTAACCACCTCTTTAGTAAATAACTCGCCAGTCTCTGCACCAGTCATTTCAGCCTTTGTAGCCTCAGACTTTGAGACATCTGCTTTAATTTTTTTGTCCATAGTAATGTATTTAAAATGATGATATAAATGATCTAATGCTAACGCATACTGTTCAGGACTAAGCCAAGTTTCCGCTCCTGAAACTAAATGTGCTAACCAATAAGTTAGCCATTCCATATTAATAGTAAAATCAGCATTATGATGCGGAAACCATTTTCCGTCTAAACTTGTTACAAAACTCTCTTCTGGCAATTTACCCACAAAATCCCAATCCTCTAACGCAATTGGTTTAACCACCTCAGATACATCAATATCCTGCATTATTCTAACTATCAAACAAATTAAATCTATATCCTCTTGTGTTAATTCGTGCTTTTCTTCACAACAATATTCACTACATACCTCATCATCCCAAAATTTTGTTACCCCACGTTCAAATACACCCGACATTACTGACATTAACTCCTCCATTGTTGCTTTCTCCGCCTTTATATTCTTATTACGTACAATTAAAAAAGGCAATATACTTTTACGTATATCCACCTCATTTTCTGTTTTTTCTATTAGTTGTTTTGTTGTTTCTGCTAATACTTGTGCCTCAGCGGTTTCTTGCCGTTTATCTGGATCGTACGACTTAGCAATCGCCAAAGTTGCCGATTTATTTGATGCATTTAAAACTACTGATATTTCATCTAATATCATGTCCTTATATACACGTATTGATTTGCCCAAATCTTGTGCATATTCAATACTTGCATCTAAAACCCTCCCACCAACTGATAACGCTATACCCAATCCTTTATTTAAAACTACTTGTATGTCTTTACCTAAAGACATGTCTAAATCAATCTCACCAGTAACTCTTAACTTATCCCCCACCATCTCCGCAGTTTTCCAAACACCTACATTCGTAAAAAATTTATTTTCGTGTTCTACACGTATTGGGATCTGTTTTGTATTAACAGACTCCGCCATTTTTTTAACAGCCTCTTCACTAAATCTTTCTTCGTCCCTATCAATAGTTGGATCTGACGCAATACCTTCAACGATAAGTACATTACGATCAGCACTTTTAACTGATTTAATTATTGGGATTAAAAGTTTAAACATGAGATAAAATTTTTATTTAGTATTAAATAAAAGACCAACTATATATCTATATTAGTCGGCCTCTCTTGGAGGCTACAGGGTTAGTTGCCCGTAACAAACAAATTTTTTATACACCTATAAATTTACTGTATACTTTATCTATTGTCAAAACAATTCCTTTAATCTTTGTATATAGATTTTTTTACTAGTTTCCGATAACACTCTAACACGCTCTTTATGTACATCCTTTAAATCAAATCTATTCTCAAATCCACATCTATGACAATCTACCTTTAATATTAAATCATACCCGATAACTTTTGCCAATACTTGTACACAATTTTTATTTTGACATCGCAACGTTACCGCTCTGCTCGCAAAATTTACCCCTTTTGGTCCATTATCTTTATGCTCACGTAGCGGACCAAAATAATATGTATGCTGTTTTGTTGGGTGCTTTTTCTCTATCTGCCCGTCTACGCCCTTATATTTACATAGTAACTTATTCGTAATAGGGCATCTAAATTCCTTATATTTCCATTGTGATACATCTATTGGCATAATTTAATAATTAAATAATAAAATAATTTATTTAGTAAAGTTCCGCGGTTTAACAAGTCCACGAAACTTTAGCTTTTTATATAACTGAGCAAATCCCGCGTCCGTAAGCTTACTACGAGCCAATACAAAACGCAACTGAGCATCTGATAACCCCATCAAAGCTAATTTTGACTCTGAATCTAATAATATAGTCGTCTCCGCTTTCGCCCTAAAATTGTTTATATCTTTGTATAACTCCTGCCCATATTCCTCAATCAAATCATCGGCATATTCCGCCAACTCGTCTAATTTATTCCAAGATAATTCTTGCCATCCTTTTTCATACTGATCTTTACCATCAACTGTAATTAATGCCGTAGCAAAAGCTAACCCTAATTTATCATTACCAATAACGCCGTTTCCACCTTTCCATACCATCTCTGGATTTGCACAAACTGAAAAATCGGCATCTATCGTATCATAAAAATCATATTTTTTTGCAAAATCTCCTGATAAGTATTGATCACATAAACTATTAGCAAAATCGTATTCCAAATGACATACACAATTACCACTCAATAATACCTTACCATTACGTCTAACAAATAACGTATGGTACTTTACTAACTCTACGTCATAAACATAATCATTATACGGGACTATTTCTTTACGTAGTCCATCCCTATTAGGCATTGTACTATTATTCTCGTATATACGCCAACAAGTATGTTTTTGTAAATAAGTACCATTTTTAAATTTTATACTTTTCGGTCTTTCTGGCAACCTATATGATGGGCGTTTTCCTATCTTTAATAACAATTCACCTATATCATCCGCCAATCGTTTACTTGATGTAAAATATGCTCGTCTATTACCAAACTGATGCCCTTTCCAATAAGTACCTTTTTGTATATGACCATCACCTAAAATATAAGCATCTAAAAGTATATTAAGATACTTTTTAGCTAATTCTTTTATACAGTCGGGTATAAATTTTTCATAACTATATCCTAATTGTTTAAACCATAACACTATCTTCTCATCCTTAATCGGAATATTGCTACACTTTTTTCCAATCCATACTGTTTTGAACAATTTTTTAGCACAATTATCCATAATTTCTTTATGCTTAATCTGAGCAATATTAATTTGCCAACCATGCCCTTTATGTAAAGTAATACTACCTTCTGATAAATAATAACCTAAAAATTCACAAAATGTAGCTGTATCAAACAAAATATCCCCTATTTTAATTGTACCTGCACTTTTTCCTATATAGTTAGGTATAGTGCCTAACAAACTAAAATCATGCTTTGGTAACTCATTATCAGATACTAATTTAAAAACTCCCGCATCCTGTCTACCTTTTGCCTTTTTTCTAAACTTAACTACATGTTTATGATCGGATGTTACCATAATATCTGTACTAATATTTTTGTACCAAGACAAATTGCCAGTAAATTTATACTTAATATTATGTTTAATATCTACCCATTCACTATTCAATGTAGTTAAATCTACACTTAAACATTTCTCTGTTCCACGTATATCATTAAAATATTTCCAACCCTCGTTTGTTAATACTTCCGTATCCTTATCAAAACAATTAATATGAATCGGTGGCATATCAAACCCGCCATCAAACATCTGATTAATTGCTACTGTTTGACCATGTAAAGGACGGCATACAATACATACATCATACATGGACGTTATCCAAGTTTTAAACTGTACCCCATTTAATCTTGCCGTTTCGTGCCTCATATACTCAACAGCCGCGGTCGTTTCAGTACGTACAATACGTTCCGCTCTTATCTCCGATATATCCGAACCGACATTCATTAGCCTAGTTACCAATTCCTTTTTAGACTCGCCATTTTCCATACCTTTTATTAATTGTGCACTAAATCTTCGTGCCGTATAATCATCTACCCCTTTCACAAGCGTTCTAATCCTTTGATCAATTAATACCTTCATCTCATAGTTTGTTAAACTGAACTGAACCTTATCAATACCCAAATATTTATTTAAAACATCCTGCCCGCCTTTTTCCATTACTGTATATAAGTAAGTTTTTGGCGACATATCATATCCTGAGTAATTACCCACTTTTCGCATTTCACCAGTAACTTTATCGTATACATACCGCTGAAACCTATCCAAACTTTCTATTTTACCCGATAAAATTGCTTGATTTAAGGCCCGTCTCGTTGGACTTGATTTATTTATAGTATTATTTATTTTAGACTGTCTTACACGATCAAATACAGGCAAAAATCTATCATACAGACTATCTACCAAATTGGATTGGGCTAGTCCATTCCATTGCCAATCTAATGCATCTTTAATATCAGTTCTAAACCGTTTTACCATATCTGATTTATACAAACTTTTTAAAACAGCACTCTCCGACATTGCAGGTAACGCTTTAGCCACAAAAATATAAATTAGTACATGTTTTTTAATACTTTCATTGATCTTTTAACTGTATCACCGTCCAACGTTTCTGCATCTAATTCATTAGCAATTTCCATATCTAATTCCTCCTGATAATCTAATTCCTTAATTGGGGCTTTTCCCTCCCGTTCTCGTATCTCATTTCGTTGATATACACCTGTTTCTACATAAATCTTATCTATCTCTGCTTGCTGTTTTTTCTGGTCTAAAGTTTCCGCATCTTTATACTTAAACTCAAGCCATTTATAATCATCCCCCATCGCTCTTATTACGCCTCTTGTCCAATATTCCTCCAATAATTTTTTATATGATCTAACTCCTCTTGAGGCTGATATAGCTTGCTGTACCTCTGAATTAGCCCTATTTGCATCTTGAAACATGTTTGCGTCAATACTGGATAGCCCATACGTTGCCAATTTTAGTTTCGATAACCATTGTATATATTCAATATACTGCATATCTTTTTGTGTGTTTCCGAACGGTATAAACTTTTTAGCTGAATCCGATCCCCAAACAAATTTCATTGCGTGTGGTTCTGTAATTACAGTAGCATTCCACATCTCCTTAAATACTTGTGCCTGCTCTTCATTAATATTGCCTAAGTCTAATATACCTGGTGGCACATTATCCTCAGTAAATCGTTTAATATTAAACATATCCGCCTCCAAAGCCGCCTGAACATGCAATAAAATACTCTCAATATTACTTTTACCATACCCAAAATGTTTTACATCATTTTGAGGGTGTGCCATCATGTACACCACTTCATCTGCTGTAAATTCAGCGACCTTAACATTATCTATATACTGTACATAAGCTACACCATTCTCATTACCCAGTTCTCCGTATTCATTATATATTGGTCTCACTGACGCTCCATCAATACTGTTCAAAGCCCCTATTTTTGTTTTATCTATTGTGTAAACTTTTTCAACTACCCCAGCATCACATACTAATAAATCCTCTAATACCCTGTCGGATAAAATCCTTAGATTTTCACCATTTGCATTCATATACTCAAATAAATCATACACCTCCATAACTAATGGCATATAATACTCCTTTGCTTTTGGTGCATTTGGTTTTACCATTATTTCCCAATCACATTGTGATACCTCTTTCTTAATTACATTAACGCAAATACGTATTATTGGATCATAACTTGCCAATTTACGTAATAATTCAAAAGACACTGCCGAGGGTTTTTTTAACCCTATTTTATTTATATGCTCCATAGATGCCCCCATTCTCATCTCTGATAAAGCTATTGACTTAAATCTGGCCAATTTTTGTTCTTGCTTTTGTACCACTAACCTACTCGGTAAAAAATTTGATTTTATTACTGTAAGCGATTCTGCCATAATTATATAATTATTGTCTGTAATATTATGCACTGTACGCCTTAAATTTACAATAAAAAGGCAAATAATACAATCCACCTTAATTAAAATGCGTTTTAAGTTTACTTTTTCTTACCCATTTTTACTAACTTTTTACAATACTCCATAAAAGCTCTATAGCCTGCCTGTATACCACTAAATATTTTTTTCATTTTAATATTTATTATTTAATAAATTATTCTTTAATCGTTACCACATTACCATCTCTTACTACAACTGTACACTGTTTACTCTGTAAACCAGTTTTATATATTATTGGATAATCACCATCACCTGATTTCGTAATGATCTGTGCCAACTCTTCCGTTAATATTAATTTACGTAGTTCTGCTTCATTTAACCCTAAAATATGTATAAAATACCTGATCACTGAATGATCGGTTACTTTTATTATTTTACCTAACTGATTTTTTGGTAACTCTTCTGTCAATTGTGTAATTTAGCTAATTAACTGAGTAATATACCCATCCTTAAATACTTGTTTGATCGCAATAGTAGTAAAATCTTCCGCATACTCCTCAATATCTTTCCGCTCCTGCTCTTTTTTCTCTAAATAATGTAAATATTCCTGTACACTAACTGGAACTACTTTACCCTTAAAACACTCAAAAGCAAGTGTTTTTAATTGAGCTATATCCATTTTATAAAAATTAAATTACAAGTACAGTATAATATTACTATAACGATTTGTAAAGTTTTTTAAATTGTGATATATTAATTTTATTGCCTTACTAAAAAGGGAGCTATAATTTATATAGCTCCCTAACAACCTCACTTTAATGGCTTGCTTTTTAGTAAATATACCAATTAGCCCCATCAGTAATCAAACTTACTGCACCATAGGCAGTAACTATATCATAAGTAGTTGCACCATCTATTGTTTCTGAACTGTTACCATCAACAGTAATTTTAATAGATTGTGTCGCATTACCACTTTCGTCTTTAATCATTATTATTGTGCCTGCTCCTGCTGTAGCCGCCGCTGGCAAAGTAATTACTCTAGTTTGACTTAAATTGATTACACCAACATAACTGTCGCCACTTTGTACAGTATATGCAGTATTATCTACCTCAGTTCTAGCAAATTTAATTGCCCCTGTGAACGCCACTCCTCCTGTAAACACATAATCTTGTGTCAAATCCATCTTTGTTGGGGTAACTGCTCCATTAGCAATCTTAGCTTCCTCAACCGCACTAGATGCTAATTGAGTTGCACCAACACCACCATTCGCAATACCAATAGTATCGCCTGTTTTTTCCATACTAGTCCCTGCTGATACTTGACCAAGTCCACTGAACTTAGTAAATGTCAACGCTGTTGTGTTCAAAGTCAAACTACCATCGTTTGTTAAAATGAACGCTGAATCTGCAAAACTTGCCCCTTCCTGGACTACTACATAAACACCTCCTGATATATCAGCATCCGCGTCCATATCAGTAGCTCTTGTCAAAACAAAAGGATTTGAACCGTCTCCTAATGCTGTAATAGCGTAAATACCATTATTTGCCCCTGTTGATTCATTTTTTACCAATACTCTGTCTCCCACCTCCAAAGTTAATCCGTCAATCGCAGTGCCTAATGCCCCATTAGCGTCTGCTGTTATTACATTGTCTGTTCGTGTATTTGCTGCTAATGCCGAAACTGTTGCACCAACTACGGGTTGCTTAAAATAAGCCCCAAGCGTGCCAGCTCCACCAAACACTGCACCAAACGAATCATTGGCGGTATTGTAAGTCATACTTAAAAAATATTATTAAATAAAAATTATTTATCTAAATATATTATATTCTTATATATTATATGAAACAATATCATTTTACACCGACACATAAACCCCGTCTGAATCAACTGCAACTATATCTCCTGCTCTCTTACGTGATGTATTTTGATTGTAAGATACAGTATCGTCATTAACAAAATAGGCACTCTGCCCGATATAACTTGAATCAATAATATCAATAGTATCATTTGCTTTTTTTACAATCCCCTTAAAAACCTTTACTTTATTGGCAGTCTCTAAAGCTCCTTCTGTAAATCCTACAATATTTACAGCACTTATATCATTTCCTGGTACAACCAAATCATTACTATCTAACGCAACTATCCCTGGCAATAATACTAATGATGTACTTTTTTCAAGAACAACTGGGTGCAAATATGTATTAATTACCTTAAACATCTTTTAATCATTAAAAAATATATAAAACTACTTTTATTATAAATTATTCCTATCATAACCGCTAGCCTTTTCTTAGTATACAAAATTAGATTGCATCCATTTTGAAACAGCTATCTGCTCTACCATAGTCAATTTTTTTGTCCACATAATTAAACTATATAGCTTAAAGTAACCATTCTCGCCCGTATATCTTTGCCCTAGCATTAGTAAACTATTATTTAAAACTGGTGCCGTCAGTGTGTTAGCTACATTACCGTTATACACACCTTTTCTTAATAAATCTGATCTGCCACCGCCACTAGCCCAATTTACTGCAATATGCCAATCAGTTTTTTGCCCTATTATCTCCTGAAATCCGTATGTACCTAATTTATCGTGCCCAGATTGTTCTTGTTGTGTGTACCCATTTGTACCTATTAATCTTATAAAATTCAAATAAGCCTCAAGCCATATAGTATCGTCTGTCGCACCATTAGATTTACACATAATATAATTCTCTTCTGTCTCATTAACTATATTTAAACACAACGCAATACTTAAATTAGCCTGCGAATTTAAATCAGCATTCGCACCAATTTGCATAATTTTACTATTATACCCATCAAAATATAAATATGGAATGCTTTGAGCGTCCGTCTCTATTGCTGGTCTATTCGCTTGTGTAGACTGTGATGCGTCTTTATTATTTGTAGACTGATCGCCCCACGCAGAACATAATCCTGTACCGTCATCTGTTACATCACTTAATGAGCTTAAACAAGTATAAATATTCGTTGACGGTACATATCCCAATACACCAAATACATCTACCCACCCTATTGTGGTGTCTATATACATCAACGTAACCGTTAAACCATTAGTTGGTATAATCGCATAACCTACTAACCCATTACTATTTATCTTACTCCCATTTACATCTATTTGTACTTTACCTGTTGTCGCCCTACGTATCTGCACCGAATTACCCTTAACTGGACTGGCTGGCAAGGTCATAATAGCCGTGGCAGTTACAAATACTTTATCATTAGCAACCATAGTGTAATTACCCGTTTTTTCAACATAAGTAGCCTCACCATCACCAAATACTGTTTTAAACGCATTATTTCCAACATTATAGGACATATTTCAATAACTTAATAAATATAGTATTTGTCTACACCATTACTCACAACTGAAACGCAAGCATAACTTGTCTGTAATACGTAATCTATATTACCATCTATCATTTGCCCCTCTTGGGCTGAAACTGTAATGGTATTATTATCCGCCCCACCTGTGCCATCCTTAATCAAAAATCGTTTACCCGCTGATACTGTTGAGGCATCTGGCAATGTTATTGTTCTAGGTATACTAGTATCCGTAATAACTATCATATCATCACCGACTAAAACCGCATAATCTGCCAATTTTTCTTTATAGCCGAATATTGATATTAACGTAGGCGATCCCTCACCTGTTGTTGTTTCTTCCCATAAAGCAACTCCCTCACTTGCATCTAAACATACATACTCATTATCATTAATAATATCCACCCATCTTGACCCCACCTCATACCCTAAAAGTACATCATCATTAGCAGTTGGTGGTATTGTAGCTGATAAGTTTGACTTAACCGTTACTATGTCATCTAACCCCAATGAGAATAACGTTACTGGTGCAATAATTTTCATAATCTATTAATTATTATATTTGATTAGTCTCTATATAACGCCTCAAATTGCAATTTTTTATTGTTTGCGTGTTCTTCCTGCCCCGTCTCTGGCAATACCCTTGTTAATTTATTGGTGCTAACTGAAAAATAAGCACCATCTATAAATCTACGTCCGTACCCTTTAGTAGCTCCTTCCCCTTCATCTGAAAAATCTATTATAGTAGATACTCCTGGCGATAATGCAGTTATCTGCCCCTCTGAATCCTCATCCTCGGCTACAATTTCATTGGAATCTGCTATAAATAAATATAACGTAGCTGTGTGATCATTAAAAATACTTAGTGTTTCCACCCATACTGGCCCTTCGATCAGTAAATCCTGATCTAAATCATGTTGGAACAATCGTTTTTTGGTTTTATACATTTTTGTAAAAATTAAGCTAATAGTATCTTACTATACATACCGCAAAAATCAAACTATTACGTTGTTGTAATTACCATATACTCATCAAAAAATACTAGTAACGCTACTAGTAATAACACTATACCGAGTCGTAACCATCGTCTAAAGTAAATAGTATCTGCCCGCCTCTTCCAAGCTAATACAAACATAACTATCGCTAAAATAAAAGCAATTATAGTAATCATATATAAAATAGTTTAACCTACTTTATTATAATACAATTACAATAAAATTAAAACTATTTATTTTTCTTACCCCACCAAAACAAACTATCCTGTTTTACTCCCAGCTTTGATAGTTTTTTAGCTAATTTTAAATTGCAAACGTATTGTTCTAGTTTCATATAAATTTAAAATTATAAAATAATATCATTACCACTATTTTGTTGTCTTGAATCAGTCCCGCCAGCTCTGTTGCTTGCCATAGCATAGGCAATTCACATCGTATTATCTGGCCAAATCTATCCCTTAAACCGTCGATTAATCCCTTGAATAGCTCTGTCACCTCTTGGCGTGTTTTGGTCTTTTCCTGTAAAAATCTTTCCAACTCTTGTATTTTCTCTCTATTCTCTTCGGCGGTCATTCCTGCTTCTATATAACTTTTCATGATAGGTATTGCCCAAGCATCGCCATATTCAAAATCATTCTCCATGTAATTTTCAAAACCTTCTGAACGTACTAGTTGGCATTTTTAATAAGTCCATAAAATAATTTAAGCATTAAATACTTATAACTTTTTAATATAATCAACGCTCATACATTCACTTTTAATGTTTTTCATTTCGTTTATTGCTTTATGTGTAGCATGTGCAACACTGTACGCACATACACCTAAAACATGTTTACGTTCCCCACACTCAGCAATCATTTGTACCACATAATCGTTACCAAATAGTATTTCACCAAAACTTGTTTTCATATTATTAATTATTAAGTATTAAAATATCCCAACCTGTATTCACATTAACCAACTCAACATGACTCAAATTCCCTGTGCCTAATCCGACTAAATTCATATTAGCATCTGATAATGTAGCGAGTGGTGTTTGATACCATATCTCTGGTACTTGGTCGCCCCATTCTTCATCTCTATGTTCAGCTAATCTTTTTCTTACATACTCAAATTCCTCTAATTGCCTATCCTGTGGCAATTCATTTAATATTCTATCTAAAACTTTACGTACCCCATCAGCTTTAATTCCTACATCATCATATTCATTCATTATCGCCCCCGCATAATTACTTTGAACATGTTTTATATCTTTTTCAAATTTAGCTGAACGATACTGTTTCGGTATTTTATCGGACGGTTTATACATACTATCAACCCATGTTTCGTTTGCCATAACGTAATATATTAATTTTTATATAAATAAGCTCCACGTATACCCCACACTAATATCCATACAAACGTTATTAACTCCCGAGACCAAAAATCAAACATATAATCAATCTGCCAAAAACCACTAATAAATATCAGCAAACTCCAATTACTATATAAAACATTTTCTTTGTACTCATCCGTAAATGTAATAATCCTACTTAACAATAAAAATAATACGTGTAATACCATACAAATCATTACTGCTGTAAATACGTTCGGTTTACTCGACCAATTACTACCAAATTTATATATTATTAATAATGTAAACTGAATGAGTCCAATACCGTATCTCCAATCTGCTTTACCTATTTTATTGTATATCTTACTAATCCATTTAAACATAGGATACTTATTATGATTTAAACCAACTATAGTACCAGGGGCGATCTGATGCGGTCAAAATATGCACTGGTAGCCCACAAGCATTTCGCTGTAAATTATATAAAATACGCCCAATACGCCCATTCCCGTCTACAAAAGGATGCAACATTTCAAAAGCTACGTGCTGACCGCGTATTATATCAACGATACCCTTACCGTTTTTTTTATTCTCGTCCTCAATAATTTTACGTAACTCACTATTTGTATAGCACATATTAATAGCGTTCCATAACTGTAAATATCTACCCATTTTATTATGCCAACTTTTTTTAGTCTCTGCTTTGCATTCCCTACCACCTATCCATACCTTACAAGTACGTTCTTTACCCGCAATAGCACGATCTATATTCCGCATCAATATTCCATGGGTATCTAATAACATAGCTATAGTTACCATTTTTGTACTTTCAAATATTGTATACGCAAACGTCCAGGCATTTAAAGCATCTTTCAACGCTTTTTCATCGTATACCCCCTCAATCTCATTACTGCCCAATAACATATCATTAATGTTTTGATCTGTATCTAAATACATACTATATTATTAAAATATAAAGCTTAAAATACGTTTTAAGTTTGACGGCTTTGTAAGCTCCTTTTTTATACCCCAACTATTCAAATTTTTCAAATCATCTACATAATTTTTCTGTTTTTTGGCATTTATTTGGGCATTTTCCTTTTCCCAATATTTCGGTGATTTACCCTGCTCTGACCAAGGGGCTGGAACTAACCGTGCATTTATTTTGTCTGACATATTATATAGTAAATAATGAGTTATATGCAGTACTTAATTGTAAATAAGCATTTATGACAACAACTTCGTCGCCATCAAACTTACAAATCAAATAATTAGGTTTTAAATAGCAAATAAAATATTTTCCTTGTAAATAACCTAAAGACTGTAATTGATTTTTATTAAAAAATATACCACCTTTGTTTTTATATCGCTCTATATCGTTTTGTAATTTATTTATCATTCACCTTTAAATTAATGTTACATATACATTATATAATATTAGTTAATGTTTGTAAAGTTTTTTGACTTGTGTTTATATAAATTTATGTTATTATATAACTATTTATGTAAATATTATTATCTAATCACTAAGTTCAATAACAACGTTGGGTTCTATTTGACCAGTGATTTTTTCATTTTCATCTGAATGCATATCTGAAAAATCTACTTCCCAATTTTTCTCTCCGTATAATTTATCAAATTTTTCTTTGGTGTGATACCCTCCTGCATCGTGAATAACCCAATCTTCGTTACTAGATGTTCCATTAGCTACTATCTTATAGTTTTTATCTATAACAATATATTCATACCCAAATCCTGTTTCATTAACTATTTTACATTTTAATTTTTCCATATTTTAAAAGAGTATTATTATTAAATTCTTTAATAAAGCAATCTATTTTCATACTACATAAAAAGCCTTTTTATACGTTTTTCCCCCAACGAGCTTAACTTTTTCATACACAAACCCAATACTTTCATGTGGGCGTAAAATAATCTTACTTACAAACTTACCCCTTATACACAAGTTCTTTTTACACCCTATTACTTGTAATGATTTTTTACTTGAACTATTTTTTATAGATAAATATTTACCGATTTCGTAAAGTATAGGTAATGTAATTTTTGTATACTGGCTTTTTATCTCCACCATATTATCTATAATATTGTTATACTGAGTTGTTTCCATAACTAAACTTAAAGAGTAAATTCTGATAATATAGAGCATTTTTTCATCAATACCTCATACAAATCGTCTAAATTATTTGTAAGTTTATTGTATTTATATACTGTGCCGTCCTTAAATCTATAAAAAGTATATTGGCCACAAACTTCCCGCGTTGGTAGCCCGTATGCTTTAAAAGCACCGCTCAAACTACCAAATCGGTTTAAATAAGGCTCTAACAATATTGTATTATGTTTAACATTACGCCGTGGTAACTTTTTAAATCTATGTATATAATGGCACAAAGTTTCTTTAAGCTGGTCTGGGCATGTTTTATGTTCCCCCATAAAACTCATCGTTATTTCCCGTTTATTATGTGGCGGTTCGGGAACTTTGTGCCTATTATTATCTAATGTAGCTACTCTAATAGCCAAATCCCTGTTTACCGATAACATTACTTTGTCGTAAGTACAATCTGAATCTAAACTGAATTTGTAACTGAATCCATACCGTTTTTTATACTCATAAACTGTAATATTATGTTTAGCCATCAAATGATTACCTCGAATTGCCCTAAACCACTCGCCGCATTCGTAACACTGAACTAATGCCCTATCGTCTGACTGTACTAATACGCCTTTAAAACCAATATTATTATCATTTTTCATCAAACAACCTTTTACTAATCCTATATATGCTTTACCTGTTGGGCTATCTGCATAATCTATTATTTTATCGGCATACTTATAAGCCATGTCTGAATATAAAGTTTTTTCGACCAATACCTGCTTTTTTAAAGCTGTCCGTTTATAATTTGTATCCGTTTTATTATAACATTTTTTACATTTAGCCTGTAAACCACTTTGTACTCGTTTACAGGCATAAAAATACTCAATTGTGGCTGAAAACACTTGTTTACAAACAGTACAGACTCGTGTCATAAAATAAATTTATTATTTTTAGGTTGTTATATATTATTACCAGATAATTTCATAAAAATACCTATAATCAAATAATAACTCTGTGCCTTCCATGCATTAATGGCTCACTAATAGCTTGCTCTGGTGTTTTATGTTGTTTAAATAAACGATTCCTTATTACGCTATCACTAACATTACTTAAATCTCTTAATTGTGCTATAGTCATACTTTTTCCTTTATAAATTATACGTCTGTTATCTTGTCTATTATTATTCTGTACTTTTAGTGTCGTCCAATAAACATTTCCTGGTGCGTAATCCCCTAAAGTATCCACTCTACACATACATAAATTGTCATTATAATCATCTTTTATATCCCCCCAAAAATTAACAAAAGACCCTTTCCATCTATCGCATACTTTGATACCCTTTGCCCCATATAATTTATATTGCAGATAGTTTTTATTATAACATCTCATTTTTATACATATCCATAATTTATATTGTTTAGTATTACGCATCCCGTGTGTTTTATTAGCTGGCATACTTTATAATTATTTTGAATAACATAATCATTTTATATTAATTTAGGGATTTGTAAAGTTTTATAGATTGATATTTTATATAAAATGTGTTGTTGATATATTTGTTTGCAGATCATGTTTACACAGGACACGTAAATCTACATGTTTACTGATAATATATCCCGCAATACTTATGTTTTTAGCCGTTCAGTTACTTTACAATATACGGGTACTGGTTTTATGTCTTTAAATAAAATATTATCTATTTCGTCCTCAAGCGTTTTAATACCATCAACTGAAAAAAAATGCCCTCAATCTGACTGGTTTATATTTGAATAACAAACAAACATACCCTGAAATATGGTAGGTACTATATAAATTAAATATAAATAGTTTGTAAAGTTTTTTATTTAAAAATCACGGGTATATGGGGGCGTTTGTAACTGTAAAAGACACTAAGATTACTATAGTTATATAATAATCTTAATCTTATTATAATAAGTCGCTTTTATGTATATAAAACCATACTATAAAACTTAATCGATTTATTGATCGTAATACAAAACTTAATCTTATTGGGTAGGATTAAATTGTGGTAAAGACCCCTACCCCTTCGATACAGCTGGAGATCGAGCGGTATAAATTTTAGATTAAATATATTATATAATATATAAGTAGTTAGTATAAGGTAGTGTTATGGTAGTAGTATATGATTATTATATATCGGATTAATAATTAAGTACCGCCACGGCATTTTTATTTGATAAAGGTAGTTGAGTATACCCCGTGAACTGAAAGATTGTCTAATGCGTTAAAAAATTGGTAGTGTATATAAAATATACCCCTGTATGCCTTTTTATCCTCGAACCGAAAAAATTATATTAGTATAATAAATAATATAATTTAGTAATGAATGGGTAAGATATTATATTATATAAATAAATAATATAAGTTATTAATAAAATATAATAAGATATAGTAGTATATAATAATATAATATGCCTTTACTCAACGGATGTGTTTATTATTGTACCCAGTGTACAGTAGTAAGTAACGTTTACTATATCCCCGACCGAATAATAATCTTGAGTAGTAAATTGATAACCGTTATCTGTAGTATAATGCCAGCTATAGTCATTGAGTAATGTTTTAGGGTTGTATTGTATGTTAGATATAGCCCCAACCCCAGCGAAACACTTATCTGCATAATGATCAAATAATAAATATACCCCGAGTAATATAAGATATACTGTAAAGATATTTATTGCTATATAAATGTATTTTTTCATAGTATTAAAATGCATTTTAATAAGTATGTATGCTTTGCTCTTATGTTAAATAATTATCAGCATTATTTAAAAATGTAATTATATCGTCCGAATAATCATGTCCTATTAACGAAAATTTATCTTTATTTGTATAATATTTTATTACTGATAGTAATAATAAGCAAAAATCCTCATGTATAAATACATTATGCCCATCAGCTACTAACTCAAATTTAGTATCCTTTATTTTTATATAATACGAAACATCTAATTTAGTAAGTATACTTGCTATTACAGATTGTATCAAATTAGTGTTATACCTAATTTGCGATAAATGTACTGTATCCATTCTTGTGATTGGTAACATATTTATAAAAATTAAAAAATAAACTATTATAAAGATTTTTATTTAAAATGATTTAGATTTGTAAAGTTTTTTAGTTTGTTCTAAATAAATATTATGTTATATATAAATATGTAAATGATTTAACTGATTTAGCATGTTTATTAAATTTAGATTATAGATTGCTTTCACTGCTTGTGGTAAAAGCTGATATAATTTAACTGTAGTTGCTGATGGTTCAGCATAGATTGTATCTTTCATTTTTATAAAAATTAGTAAATAAATTTAATTGGTTATTTTGTAATTTAATTATATATTTTTGTTTTATATTTGTAAAGTTTTTAAAGTTGTTTTTATTTAAAATGATGTTAAAATATATTTTAATTTTATAGGTAAAATAAAACCTATTTTTAGTTTAAAGTATATAAAATGGTATAACATATATTAATAAGTTAGTGATTAATATTACACTTTTATTATATATTAATTAAAATAGGTTTGTAAAGTTTTTAAGCTTGATATATTTATAAAATATGTTATTTAGTTTTAAAATAAAATTATAGTTTGTAAAGGTTTTTAGCTTGATTTTATTTTAGTTATATGATAATATTTATATGTAGGATAAATAAAAAATATGTAAATTTGTCCTAATTACAAATTATGTTATTACAAATACCAATTACACAAAAAAATACTATACTGAATCACATCTTAGATACTAAACAATTCTGACGGGCTAAACGATTCTGAACTATATCACTCCCCTCCTTTTCAGATCATTATGTATATCGTCCTGCCGTTTTACATACTCCTGTAATCTACGCATCTTTGCCTCCCTTTGCTTATATTGCTCGTGTTGTTTTAACGCTGGTGCAATATCTATACCCTTACTGGTAGTAAGTAGCGACCCCGCTCCTAAAAGTCCCTTAGGGGCGTTCTGTGATATGCTGAACACTACCCCAGCTACCGCATCAGCCAAATCTTTACTATGTTTTGGTGGATGATCAACTTTTATGCCTTTTATCAGTTCCAAATGTATTAATTCAGATTCCAGTATTTCGTTATAAGCAATATCTATTCGCTTTTCGTAAAATGACTCTTTTAATAAATTATATGGCTCAATCGTCCTGTCCACCGATAAATAATCTGTTGCAAAGCCTCGTTTATTTAATACTTGCATAAAATCCCGAGATTGAAAACCATCCAAAGACACGAGGCCTATTGCAAAGCCTGCTGATTTTAAATCATATATCCTACGCCTAACATCAGCTATCTCAACCTCGCCTGTTGCTCCTGCCCCAATACGTTCCAAAATATCAATATAATATACAGGTTGCTGTTCATCTGTCTCTGGATCAAGTTTATACCCACCAAAATGCCCCATGCAAAACCCCGTATAATCCCCTCTGCCGTCTTTATTCATACCAAGGTCGATATGTATGTAATAATTCGTCCTAAGTGGGTATCCGTCAAAACTGTACTGTCCCGGTGCTATTACTGCATCCTTACGCTCCCTATTAAATCCCTGCCGTACTATTTCGGGCCGTGGGAAAAAGCCTGTTATCGTTTCAGATGGCGTTGCACCATAATCCCGTTTCGCAAATTCAGGGTCTCGCTTAAAATCTGCCATATATTCCCCTGGTATCTCCCATATATCATACTTATCTGAAAAATCTGTGTCTGAAACGTAATTTACTGAATAAGTCTTTTTCAGCTCCTCAATAGGCTCACGCATTATCATTCCCTGCCGTGCATTAAAATAAAATTTATTGGCCATATCAGCCTTTGCTATTGATTTTACTTTCCATGTTGGTAACTGCAATGTATATACCTGACTCTGTATTAACTTACCATACTCGTCCATCATTCGAGACTCCTCCATACGTGTCATAATAAAATCGTCCATATATCTTGGTGAACTGATCATTAACAACAAACCATCATACTGAAAACGTGATACTATACGCCTATTTAATGACTTATATATCTCCTCAGCCACATTACGATTATCATTATCTAAATAAAAAGCCGCCTCGTCTAATACTGACGCAAATACGTTCGCCCCCAATGCCCTATTACTTTTACTATTACCAGACATTAATGTAACCTTTTTACTTTTAAATGTAATAGCAGTCTTTAACATATCAGGTCGAAATTGCTGAAAAAATGGTGATTCCTGTATAAATGTAGTTATACCTGAAAATACCACCTCCCAAGCTTGCGTTGCACTCGTACCCATATTTATTATACTGATATTTTTATCCCTAGCTAACCCGTAAGTCTCATGCGGATTACGCATACAAAGCAGTTTGTGAGCCATATAACATAATAAAATCTGACTTAAAAACGATTTACCCGAATTGTGTGTAACCGTAAAATCATCCCATAAATATAATTTGTCCTGATCTAACTCAATCCCTATGAAATCACCATAACCATATTCCTCAACTAAAAATCCTGTTCGTAATACACTTTTCTTTTGTTTTCGTGCCGTTAATTGCTTTTTTCGGGCTATTTTAACAGGTATCTCCATTATTTCGCCTAATATAGTTATACGATATGAACTAAAGGTCTTACCTAAACACTTAGTCGTTCGTTTACGTTTATAAGCCGCAAAACCTAATGATCTTGCTAAATATAACACATCATTTATCAGCCTTTCATTTTTATTACTGAACTCGTAATAACCGCATCCTAACGACCCATCTGAATCTATCAATCCCGCTAATATTTGTAGCCTAGTCTGCCTGTCATTAGTTTTATACTGAAAAGGTATATGTTTATTTTTTATTACCCCCAATCCACGTAAATCATCTAATAAGGGGTTATTATTACAAGTATTAAATGCTATTTTATGAGCCATTTTGTTTTGATAGATATAGCCACCTACATACCCAGCATATTGTTTTAACCATTCAATAATTTCAATATCTATTGTAGTAATTTCAGCACGTATTGATGTGCCATCCCCCAACCATAAACCTAAAAAATACGGATCCACTGTAATAAACTTTTTTTCAAAATTAATCCCACGTCGATATAATTTTAGTATACCTCGCATTTTTTTACTTAACTGTAAGTAATTATTTACCGTGATATTTACTACCTGACCACCTTTTTTATCCCAAGTACCGTATTTACTAACTTTACCCTTACATGTGCGTTCTAAACTCAATACATGATTGCCAGTAACTATTTTTGATTCCCCTTTAATTGGCGTAATTTTATAAAGCTTATCTGTACCAGTATGTAACCCTATAATTTTACGTGGTGTACTATCAATACCCATTAGCATATCCCCTACTTTTAACTGATCGTTACTTTTTATACTACCATCCGCCATAATTATTTTAGTGCCAACCGCCTCACAGCCGATTCCCGCCAATATTACCCCCTCACGATATTTACCCTCAATTACATCACGACAAATTTGCCTTACTTTTGGATATACCCTTTTGCCAATATTTAAAAAATAAACTGAATCCATAAACGTGTCTATACTTACCATTGGCATCATCCATTTATCAGGATCATTTACCCATTCATAAATATGATATAAGTCTGTATCGTTACGTACCCGACTTAACGCCACCTCCAACATCTCCAAAGTGGCATCTGATAACATCGGACGCATTAACTCCAAGCCAGCAAAAAATTTTTTACGATCTATCTTAAATTGTGCCATTTTATTTAAAAATTAGTTTACAACCCCCTTTTGTCAAGTATGTAATATTTATGCCCCTTTGCATAAGGTCGCTCTCGGCCTAAAGTATAAGCACCACATGTTATAATATATATTTTACACAATAAATGTATAGCTTGTGTCAATTATTGTATAGATTACCTGTATATAAATATAATTTTTTAGGGTGTTTTTACCAAAATTGGGACATTTAACTGATAAAATTATTAGTCCAACTGAATAATTATATATTTATCCCTATTTTAGCCATATACCCCATTTGTCAAGTATTGTGTATCCATGCCCCTTTGGATTATAGCTGTCTCGGGGTAAAACGCCCGACCATTATGTTATAATATATATTTGCCACATAACTTTACTCGTCCTCAAAATTATCTATTACATCTGCCTCAATGACACCATCTGGGACTGGGTTCGTGTCTATAGCTCCTTGTAGCTCCATAGCTATATCTGCAAATGTCTTTTTATCCGCTCCTAGTACCATCTTACTGCCCTTTTCAAATATAAATAAATCACCCTTTTGTGTGGCATCCAATAACGGATTACTCCTACTCATATTCCAGTTCTGATTCTCAATGTAATCCTGATGGGCATTATGTATCGTCTCCAAGCTTTTCATCTCCTCAAAGGCTTTCCACTTGTTTTGCTTCGTACTCGCCTCCTGTTGCCTCTTATTATGTGCTAAAACCATCTTTTCAATCAGTCTCTCCTGTCGCTCTAATGCCCAATCCCTCATCGAATCCCGCTCTATTACCGCATCCTCCGTACGCATTGATTTTCGCTTTTGTTGCTCCTCTGACAGTAATCTATTGATCTCCCTTACACTAATTACCCCCCATTGCTGTTTGCCCGCCACAAGCTTACAAATACTTGCTATTCCAAATCCGTTCAGGTAACATTCAACTATATACTCATTACGTGCTTTATATTCCTCAGTTGTCATTCGTTCCCGATCCTCCCGTATATTTAGCCCTTTTGTACGTATAGTCTCCTCCGCATCAGATAAGGCTTTGCGTGCCAGTGCACTCGATTCCAGCAAGACCTGCTCTCGACTTTTAGGTTCAATACCGCTCAAACGTAGTACCCGTGCGGTGTCCTTCGGTATTTTTGCAGGTTTTCCCATTTTACAAATTTATTATTTATTATTTTACTACTCTATTAATTAATTACTACTTTATTAAAAATTTACCCGTGTATATAATTTAGCTATCTAAATACTTTTTAAATATACTACACAATCCTGACTCTATACTAGTCTCTCCTGATAAGGCTATTAGATTACGTACGTATACTATATCGGATGGCTGTAATAAGAAAGACACGGACTCCCCATCAGAGCCGAAATTTTCGTTAAAATTTTCGAGCTCATCCCCAGATTTTACGTATTTACTAGCCACAAAGTCAAATATACTTTCGTAACTCGCTAAATCATCTGATGTATATTTCAAAGCGTTCATTAACTCTTCCTCCCCGACTGAATATACAGTTTTTAATTCCTGTAGCAATTTAGCCAATTTATAAGCGTCTTCGTTACCCCGCAATTTATTCATCGTAAGCGTAGCTATCCTGGCATCTTTATCTGAAAAATCTTCGATAATACACTCCACATCTGTTATACCGAGTTCTTTACATGCAGTGTATCTATGCTCCCCGTCTATTATCTGATATTTATTATTATCTAACGGATGCGTTCTTACTAATATAGGCTGTTGATTCAGATTACCGTTTATCTTAATACTATCTATTAAGCCGTCCATTATGTTCTGATCCATTAGATTCGGATTCCACTCATTAGGGACTAAATCCCGTACCGCGATTTTTTTATAGTTAATTTGTTCCATATTATTTAAAAGTTAATATCAGATACTATCTCCTCGTCCGTTTTTATTTTATAAAATTTACTTACAGATTTACAGATTGCCATTAGACCCCTATTTATATCACTAAATCCCGCCTTATTTATAGCCGTATCCATTAGTTTTTTTTGACTGCTTGTAAAAAATACCTCAAGTAACTCTGGCATATCATCCTCACTGCTTATTTCAGTTATTGGCTCGTCCTGTAAAGTATTATAATCATCTAAATTAAAACTTAATATTGCGGATAATTCAGACATTTCCTTGTTGTCATAACCAACTGCTTCCTTAATATCCTCCATTGTCATACCGTGATTTTTTACTAGCTCCTCAATTACTCCCGCCTCTTTTATTGGATCGTGCTCCCCACGAAACCTATTTGCCTTAATAGTCCCCATACGTGCATGAGCGTCATCATACGCCTGAACGTAAATATACACAGTTTTTAAACCACTGTCTTTGCAAGCTTTATACCTATGCTCCCCGTCTATTACCTCAAAAGGTACTTTAGGGTCTGGCGTTATGCGTACCTGAATAGCAAATCTTTTATTATCTTTGCCATTTATAAACTCCTTTTTTAAACGATTATATTCAGTCTCCCGCATTTTATTAAAGTTCCAATTATTACACCGTATATAATTAATAGGAACTAAATAAACACCCCCCGCCAATATGTCTATGCCGTCCAATATCATATTTTTGTAAATAAATTTTTATTAAAATCTACGCCTCGCCTTGACCACAGCTCGTCTATATCTTTTTCAAATGCCATAAATGCGAGTACATTTTGCCGATCCCTGTGTAAACCGCCATCAGTCTTTTCAAATAATATATTAAATTTAATTGCTTGTGTCATTGGCTCTAGTAAATGCCTTACTAACAATAATTTATCAAATGCTTTTTGTACCGTATCCTCATTTGTTCTATCTATTGCTCCGAATGCCGTTAAACTATAGCTTTTAGGTTTGTATATTAACATATGCCCAAACTTACTACCTATATTCCATGATGTGCTATCAATACTCCAATATGGATAATTTTTCATACTATGATTTTTTGTCTCCGCAAACCCATGTATCCTACTCCATGTACCTAATTGTTTCCATATTGCAAAATGATTGTGCAATACCCCGCCTTTAGGTCCATCTCCTATTGCTACATACGGATACTCTTTCAGCATTCGTTTCCATTCATCTTTCCAGTCCCCAAAAATATCGCAAAAATATTGATAATGACTTACTACAAACATTTTATCGTGCAGTCCCATTTTACTCATTCGCTCCCGCCACTCTTCAATCTTTTTTTGCCCACAGCCTTTTGGGCCTTTTAATATTTTTTCCAGGACTGACCCTATATCTAACTCAACCACTAAATCAAATAAATGCCCAAACTGCTCTAACCAGTCTAAATACTCCTCACTGAATGTAATTGGATCATCTACTTTTTTAGCTACACCCCCCGATGATTTTTTTTCACCATAGGCAGCTAAAAATGTGTGTGCACCCGAATCTAAAAATAAATAATCAATATTGCCCGTGTCCCGCACACGTTTAATAAATTTTTCAAGTTTGTCTTTGCTATACTTACGTAAATAATAATAACTCATTAGTACATTACGTGCTTTCGTAGGCGAAATAACCTTATCCCAAGCATTCAAATTTTCCGATCCTGCAAAAAATATTTTCATGTGAACATTAATTTAGCAACATTAACTGGATTATATTTTTCCAGTAGTTTTTTATAGTCTATTTTAGGCGTATACCCTGATTGTATCCAATTATATAATTGATCCTCAAAACGCCATCGTAACGAATCTGGTACAGTCTCACGATAGCTCATGCCGTCATATACTAACGGTATACAACCACAGGCCATTGCCTCTAATACACAATATCCAAATGTTTCCTGCCCCTCAAAACTAACCATATATTTAGCTGATGCTAGTAATCTATAATACTCCTCCTTATTTTTACATAGCTCTCTTGTAGATACAAACATGTATTTGCTATCAAAGTTAAAATGCGTTTTAAGTTGCTCAAATAATTCAGGCCTTTTTTCTGGTGCTATCCTATGCGGAAAAACTACTAAAAAATTGTTTTTTACAACCTTTTTAGTAGGCATTTGCACCTCGTTAGCATCAAAAAATAATCCTGTTACTTTAATTTTATGCTCCCTTATTGCCCCTATTCTGCTAGCAAGTATCATGTTTTTATGATACTGACTCCCTACATATATCTCATCAGCAATCTGAAAAATAGACCATTCAAATCCCCGTGCCCATTTTTTCATACCGTATCGAACAGTAAAATCATTGCGATCCCATGTGCCTGCATGTAATACCCCTGTTATTTTAAAATCTATTTTTGTAATTGATCTAATATATGCTAGTGCCTCCAATCCTGGTCGCCATAAGTCCGCAAACCATATCGTATCACCACTTTTTATTGTACCTGACCGTATTTTACTTATCAGTTGGTTGATTTGTGTGTTACCCCAATAATGCGTGCCGTATGCGTCTAAAACATCACCTGTTTCGATCTTATTAGTTAGTTTATCACCAATAATAACTGAGTAATCTATGCCTAACGAATCTAAAGCATTTGGTACCCAACGCATCCATTGTTCTGTATACCGTTCCGATAATGGTTCTAATGGTACTAAATATAGCATAAAATAATATTAATTAACTGGCGGTGTCCATAATTTATTATAACCAAACTCCTGCTTATAATTATCGCTAAAAGCCGACCCAAATGATTCCCTTGTAATATGAAACACTCTTTCATTAATACAGACTCCTAACTGTTTAAAAAACTTTGAAAAATGCACATCATCCTTAAAATTAGGCGATCGTTGCCAAGCCGTATTAAGTTTTTTATACACATTTTGTTTCCTACCGTCTACCATCCAAAAATTACCTGGTATAAAATTAAATGGCACTACGTTATCCGCACAAAACTCATACTCTCGTGATAAAAAATCAATATCACCTGATTCAATTAAATTTGGATTATACACTCGTTTTTTAAAATACCTGCTTGGTGTGATTATTGTACTTGTAATTATATCATATTTATCGTCTCTTTGCTCATATAATACTCGCCATACATTACTTAAAGTGCGTTCTGGTACGTACATATCATCATCTAATCTGCAAATAAACTTATGCGGTTCCGATTGTTCCAACCAATAATCTAAACCAGCCTGTAATTTAACTGGTATTACTCCTGGGCATACTAGCAACTCAATTACCATACTGGGATCTAGTATCTTTGCTAGTTTAATAGCCTCATCTAATATATCTGATAACTCCAATCTATCTACTATTAAAACTACATCTACTTTTTGCTTTGCTAGTGATGTTATTGTCCAAGCAGTCAAATACTCCCGTTGCTGAATAGTTGGTACAATTACCAAACCTCGATAGTTCATTTTTTAATGCTATTATTAAGTATAACTACTGCTCCGTTTTCGCCATCTTCGGCACACTCAACCTTAATTGAGTCAACCTTGTAATATTGCATTATTAACGTACCTAATTGTTCGGCATATAACTCACAAGAACCTGTCTTTTTTGTATCTTCGGCAAAGATTTTATCGATTGCAGTACTGCAATCTTGTTTAAAAGTAATAAACTCAATTTGCCTATCACTATGCGTAACTGGTATCTCAACCTTAAAATGAAACATGTGCCTATGTACATTAGTCAAATATTCCACATTTTCGGGGGCATTAACCCATCTATGATAGCCCTCCTTTTGAAACGTACAAAAAATACGTATTTGTTTAGCCATAATAATTATTTTTTAAAATTTATTAATTTAAAAAACTCGTTTCGAGCTGATTCTTGTGTCCTGAAACAGCCACCTACTGCCGACGTAATAGTTGAGCTATTTATATCCTTAATGCCACGTAATCGTACACAAGTATGATCAGCATCTATAATTACAGCAACATCCTCCGTATCTAATATCTCCTGTAGTTTTTTCCAAATATCTTGCGTCAATCTTTCCTGTATTTGTGGCCGTCTCGAAAAGTAATCTACTAATCTATTAAATTTTGATAACCCAAGTACCTTATTTTTTGGTTTATACCCTATATGAGCAACTCCTATAATAGGAACAAAATGATGCTCACATATCGAGTTTACTTTAATATCTTTTACAACCAATATCTGATCATATCCCATACTATTTGACGTAGTTGTCATTTTAGGAAACGCATTTTTATCTAGCCCATAAAATAGTTCGTCTACATACATTTTGGCTACACGTTTTGGTGTGTCGTGTAAACTATCATCAGACAAATCAAGCCCTAACGTCTCCATTATTGACTGAAAATGATACTGGATAAGTTGTTTCTTTGTATCTTGTTCCATAATAATTGTATAATTTAATAATTAATCACGCTCCCATGGGAATCGTACCCAACCATTTGCATTTCGTACCCAATAATCTGGGCGTATCTGCTTAGCAAAAAGTGTTGCAATTTTAATACCTGGATACTTTTTTTTAATATATATCATGGTCTGTCCCGTATCTATAATATCATCTACTACTAGCCAATCTTTTACTCGATCTATTTTTTCAGTAAAGCCGTCCGCCTCATGATATTTCAGCTCCATTCGAGACCGTGATTTTGTATATGACTCAATACAAATAGTTTTAATTATTTTTATGCCTAACTCCTCAGCCAAGTAATAAGCAGGTATTAATCCCCCTCGTGTAACTGCTATTATACCTTTAAATTTAGGTTTGCCCGATGTATTGTTACGTCCAATCTTATCGGCCAAGTTTTTTATATCTTGAGCAAATAATGACCAAGAGTAACTTATAATTTGTGTCATGTTTTTATATATTAATAAACCTATTTTTAAATACAAACCCATTACTAATTTTTAACCACGCTGTATATTCTTGTTTATTATTAGACAAAAACACTATCGTTGGTCTAGTTACCAAACGACCTTTCATATATGTCATTACCTGAATAAAACTTTGTTCTTTATCCAATTTAAAAATTATTTCGTCCTCCTCTTTTAATAAGGGCAAATTTTTTGGATTAATATTATTTGCTTTTTTAGCTGTTGGTACGTCCAATTGCATCGCAAATTTTACATATTTTAATTTACGTAGTGTTTCTGGTGCTCGATCTGACCCTAAACAGCAAACTAGTACTGATTTGCGTAATGAATCTAGTTTACGGCATAGTGATATAACATCTGATGGTATTACTGCTGTTCTAGCATTAATTACAACCGTTTTTTGCTCTGTGTCTTTAATGGTAGTCATAACCTCATTTTCAGTTTTATCCTCGCCAGTGTCCGATAAAGTAATCATTACTGACGGAGTACCTGCATTTAATACTGACATCTCAATAGAGCAAGCCATTACCTCAATAGTAGATATTTTCATATTGTATAAAATAGTTAATAATTAGACTCGGCGTTTTGCTCCGCCAAATAATAAATTTTGTAGTCTAGGACTAATATTAAACCCCTCTGACAATATCCTGGACATCATCTGTTTACTATATTGTGCGTTCTCTTTTAACAAGACTCCCTCTGGCATTATCCAAATCTGTTCCCGTTGTAACCATATACCAAAATCAAGTAGCATCTCATCAATATCTTGATCATTACGGCAAACAAACTTAAAATACGTTTTAACATCACGTAATTTACAAATTACATCTGTATTAATACGCCTAGTTTTTAAATTACCGCTATTACTTAGTTTTGGACTACAGTTAAAATAAGCATGTTCCAATAAATAATCTGATGGCATTATAGTACCATTAGTCTCAATCTGTACTTTATATTGCGGGTACAATCTCATAAACTCCTCAATCTCAGCTTTATGCAATAAAGGCTCACCACCCGTAAATGTTATGCTATACACATGTTTAGTAATTTTTATTCCTTTTTGTTCCTGTGCTTTGCGTATCTCCGCATGTAAATCATGTACAGATATATCAAATGGCTCTTTCCAATATTCCTTTGATTTCGGCAACCATGTATAAAAACTATCACAGTAATTACAACATAAATTGCAAAAATGTAGCCGTATAAACGTAGTCGGTTGCCCCATAAATGGGCCTTCCCCTTGTATACTATGAAACACGCCATCACCACTTAATTTAAAGCAATGCGGTTTTTTTACCAATCTTGCCCTATCTTCGTGTGTTGGTTCATAACTATTGACTACATCCGATGCTTTTAATATCTTTTTCATAAGTAAATTGCCAAGCACTTTTTAGATTACTTATGTAACAAACTAAAGTCAATACTAATTTGTTAATTTTACTTTTAACCATTTAGCTGTCTTTTATACAGATATTTTTCCAAAGACTTTGCCAAATTATTTTTCCCATACTTTTGCAATTTTAGGGGCTACAACCAATGGCACACCATTAAGTTTTAATGCGTTCTCCATCTCAAACTTAACTATTTTTAATACATCATCAGCGTTGTTTTCAAGGCACTCAACCACTACCTCGTCATGTATCTGTACTAATATACCCGTATCTGGGAACTCCTTTTTAAATCTTTTATACATATTACGCATAGCAATTTTCATCAGATCGCTTGCACTCGACTGAATAATGCTATTTACCGCTTGTCGTTCCATCCGTGCATTTAATTTTTCACGCTCTTTATTTATTAACCGTTTTTCATAAGTATCCATATCAGTATAATTTTGGCCTACTGGTACAGGCATTTTATTAAAATTTTTGAATCTACGTCTACGTTTAACTATCGTCTCAACAAACCCATTAGCTCGTACTGTATTTTTAGCTTTAGCAATAAAACTTGCCACCCTCGGGAACTTAGTAAAATAACTATTTATAAATGATTCGGCTTCCTCAACTGATATGCCTAACCCTTTTGACATACCAAAAGCGGATAAACAATAGTTAATACCAAAGTTAATGGATTTTGCTGTTGTTCTATCACATTTTAATATATCAGCCGTTGCTTGATGTATATCCCCATTATCTTGATATACTTTTTTCATAGTCTCGTCCTGGCAAAAATGAGCCATTATTCGCAACTCAAGTTGTGAATAATCCGCTATCACAAAAACGTGTCCTGCACGTGGCCTAAAGGCCTTACGTATATTGAGTTCATCGTCTCTTCGTGGTATATTTTGCAGATTAGGCTGTGAACTATTGTGATGTACCAATCCCTGAGCTATATACCCATGATCCACATCTACCTCAATATCCCACACATCTTGTAACTTGCCGTTATCATATAGCACTATAGACTCGATAGTTTCCTTATTATATTTGCACAAATTGTCTTTGGTGATTTGTACACCTCTTGTATCGAAAATCTCATCATTGTATAACCACTTTTTAAAACTGTTTGGTTCTTTTTTTGGTCTCTGTTTTGTGTATCCGTGTCCCCCACATGCCATTCCCCATCTAGTTCCACTATCAAACCCTTTTGCTGAAAGAAAAAATCTACCGTCATCCTTCCTGCAAGAGCATACTGTCTTACATGAGGAATATTGCTTTTTATTAACTCCCTGGCCAATAACGTCTCTGCTTTGTTCATTGACCAACATATATGATCGCTTTTCATTTTTTGTATGCTTTTGTAGTGCTTGTGTGCTTTGCACAACCTTTTTATAGCATGCACTGTTGCAAGTAGATCTAAAAAAACTACATATATAGCATCGAAAAATTCCTGAGGCTTTTCCCGAAACAAAGTAGCTTTTTCCATTATGCCTGGTTGAAACTTTTCCAACAATTCTATTGTATCTTGAGGCAGATACTGCATACTCTTTGGCAAACTTGTTATACTTTGCAATTGATGATACTGTATATTGCTTTCGACCAGGAACTCTGTCGTTTGCATCTCTCTGGCAATCTTTGCTAAACATTTCCCTTCTCTCATGTGTCTTAATAATACTACTTTGTCTAGTATACTTTTGGGGTGCTCCCTTGCTCCAAAAGTATTTCCCATTTTGGACTGAGCATATTTGTACCGTTTTGCCTCTTTTAACTCTACTTTGTACTTGTCCTGAAAAAGATAAAATGAAAGGTCTACCAAGTGATGTGGTATCTTTAATAAACTTGTTACTAATTTCCTTTTGTATCTTTTCTTTATAAATAGATGCACAAAATCCTCTTCGCTTATATATCGTTGACGATTGCTCCCGTATAATTTTATTGGCTTTAACAATGTTAATATCTGCGGTGTATATTTTAACTCCTTTTGATAAGTTTCCTGCACACTCCCATCCTTTATCTGTATGGAGTCTGTGTTGTGTTGTACAAATAATTTCTTTTCCATAATTAGTTTTAATTTTTAGCATGGGTTCTTTGCCTTTATATATAATTTTATTAATTAACTGCAAATTACCCCTCGAACTAATTGTATAATTTTGTGCATATTTAGTAAAGATCAGTTTGGAAACTGCACAATATTCCCCGTTTACCCATATCTTTGTATCTGCATGGACACAAGACAATCGTGCCGTAATAGTTCCCGTTTGCTTAAAATTACAGTGTATTGCCTTATCGTCAAATAATAGTTTTGGTATTGACTGAATATAGGTACTTTGTAGTTTAGATAGCTCCCTATATTTTAAAACGCTCTCCGCCAATTTACTTTGATGTACATTAACTAAATACTCCAATGCGGAACTATCAGTCGAATACTCACCTTTTTTTGTTTTATGCTCATCTGACAACGTGTATTTTTTTTGTAATAACTCTTTGAGCTGTTGTGGCGAATTAATATCAAACTGTTTGCCCGCCTCTTTCCATACATTAGCACCATACTGTATAATCATCTCCGATACCTTTTTTGACATCTCAGATAAATAATTTGTATCTATCTCAATACCTCGTCTCTCCATATCTAACAATACAAATATAAATTGCATCTCAATATCTTGGTACACTTTCCATAATCCCGCCTCTTTTTTTAAATATTTTTCAAAAAAGTAATATAACTTATATGTATTAACACAATCATCAATACAATAATCCCCCATTTTTTCTTGCCATTTTTGGACTGCATCTGCCTGATCTTTTTTAGATTGTTCTGGATCAGCTCGACTGAATAAATTGTCCTCAAAAACTGGTCTTGGGCCAACATCACCATATTTAACTAAATCCTTATCGGATACTTTTAATATCTTTTGAGCCAGTATTTTTAGTCCGTGCCCTCCCTCGCCCATTACTTTTTCCTCATCATGGATAAAACTCATGAGCATCGTATCGTGTAATTTTATCTCGTCTACATAACTCAATAATTTATGCTTTTCCAGTACTTGTATATCAAATTTAGCATTGTGAAACACCATTGGATAACAATGAGCTATTGTATCTAACGCACTATAATCTAATTTATTATCATATACCAAGTAAGCTTGGTATTTATCTCCTGCATATAATCCTATCCCCTCCAAACCTAATTGCAATGGCGACCATTTTTTTTTACTAACATCATCACTTAACTCTTCGGTCTCAATATCACAAGCAATTAATTTAATAGTATCATCTGACATTATACTATCTAAAAAAGCATTCATCTCAATCTGTGTTCGCAATAATTGTCTATTTTTTTGCATTTTCGTTAGGCGTTATTTTAATATATGTACTAGTCTTACTTACCTTAAATGGCACAAGTTTAGTTATATCCCAACCTAGTGCTTTAAGCAAAGCAGACTCATCTAAACTTGTCCTTTTCGTTTCCACAAATTTAGCCTTTCCTTTTTCACCCTCAATTATATTAAATTTTTCTTGTCTCATTGTGCGATCTAGATTATTTTTAATCGCTATAAAAGACTCCTCAAGTGGTTTTAGTAACTCATCTTGTATTTTTTTAATCTTTGCGGACACCTCACAACCTTGATCTACAAGTTGAGCTAGATGCTGTTTCATTTTAGCAATATTTGGTAGTTCTGTTGCCATGATATACAAATTAATTAATAATTTACATACTTATTGTATAGGCTATTTTAGATTTGTAAAGTTTTTTGACTTGATTTATTAACCTTTTATGTTATTTTTTAAGTGTTACTTGCGCTAAAATTAAAAATACTCCAACAGCCATTATATACACTAACCCAATCACACCTGGGTTTTTCATATAAAATACTAGATAGATAAAATAAAACACCGAAGCAAGACCGATAAAAAATCGAGCCTGTATTATACGTATCTGATCTTTTTTCATACATTTTAGTCAGTTTTATTGTCTGAATCCGACACTTTCCGTACTGCCTGCTCTATTATGGGTCTATTCTGTATGTGCCAGGCAAAAAACTCGGCATTAGTCTGAAAAATTAATTTATCGGCAAGTTGGTACAACTCCCTTGCACCTATATCTAATCCATGTTCTTTCCAAGTAATTTTCATTATATACTCTTGACCTACTGAATCGTATACTATAATGAATGATTCAACATGTAATCCCGTTTTTAACTTTTGTTCATAACTTAAAATAAAATCCTGCATTAATAATGCCATTTGTCTGCATAATGGCGATCCTGTTGCATCAGCCAATTTAGGCGAGTTGGCCGCTACAGTAAAATTTTTTTCATCACTACGCACCATAACAAAGGCATCAATTGCTATTTGCCCAACAGGTATTTTTTTTGTTCTATACATACAATTAAACTATAAGTGGTTGACATGTTTCATCTAATCTACTAAACATACCAATAATATCTACATACATTTTACATAGTTCATCGTAACTTAATAGTACTCGTGTAGTTGTATGTAAATCTATATAATAATACTCGTCTATTTTTACTATAGTTAGCCCCCTAAAATTTTGCCAAATCTCCCCATACTTATTCCTCCATTCAACATTATAATCAATAATGACTTGAGACACCTCAGTAAAAAATTTTAACATAACCTTAGTAAACTCATCCGAATAGCCACTTTTAATATCTACTGGTGGCTTATTTGTTGCTAATGAATGCTGTAATTTACTTACATCACTATTATAAGCACAAACATAAGACGACAACGCACCATTTTCAACCGCCTTAAATCGTACTGGTTTTAAAACTCGCTCATCCATAATATAATATCTAAAAAATAAAATTAACTTATATATACAGTCCCTTGAGTATTTTGTAAAGTTTTTGCTATTGCCTCATTATTAAAGCATGGCATATTATTGGTAATTAACTTATAAAAATGTCTAGTACATTTATCGTCCATATCATTATCTATATTTTTATCGAATAATGATAAAAATTCAGTGTACTCATATAATGGTTTACTAATCTGTAAACTATATTCGCTAAACGTAATCACAGCTACTTTGCTAAATAATTCATTAAATACGTCATTATTATCTTCGCCTAATTTACGAATAAATACTAGTTCTTTAACTATAACTGAGCTTAGTAAAGTAGCCCGTTTTGGTAAAAATATATTTGCTATTGCCATACTTTGTAGTTCAAACCGCTCTAGTGGGAAACATACTTGATACCTAAAACAATTAGCACTTGCCGTATCCTTTTTGCTATTTGCCCATTTTAATTTTGTACAAATTGCGTGCAACTTAGCAATATCCGACTGAAAGTCCTTAAATCGTGTTGCTACGGCATTTGTTACTAATAAGCTCATATTATAATTATATTATTTAATTTAATAAATTGATTAATTAAATATTCAAAATTATCATTTGCTAGTGGTGCAACTAATTGCCAAGCACTGTAATCATATTTACTAGTAACGGAATCCCATTCACCTTTTACTTTTGATTTAATTAATTTCATAATCTTATCACTATCCCCAACCTCGTAATTTGTTACATTAACTTTATCATACCTAACTTTAGCTACAGGTTTATTTGTATGTTCCTTTACAGTTAGCTCTAACTCAAAAGTAAAACTTAACAATAAAAATAAATCACTTACTCTGAATATATAAAATTGCTGTACAGTGTTCCTATCGCGTTGATCATATAACGCAGTTGCACAAATTACTTTATAGTATTGTCTTACAACCCAACCACTCTCCTTTAAAAATTGTACTACATCTACTCCTAACGCTTTTCTAAATAACGCTATCTTTGCCGTTCTATTTGTTACCAATAAGCTCATCTTTATTTATATTATAATCCAATATAAGTATCTTACTTTTATCGAGTATTTTACGTACCTGTGGATGCGTTGATTGCTCACTCCCTTGCCTATTTGATGCGTGTTTCAGCGTCTCTTTATATTCCCATCTATCTGTTCTATGTTTAGCCATATATTATACATTAGTATATTCCTGATAGACATACTCACCATAAGCATCTATTTTAGTTTTAATATCATCACCAAACTCCATTATTAACTTACATTTTTCCTGTTCCAAAATAATACGAACTACTCCCCAATGCCCGTTATTTAATTTAAAAATATAATCATTATCTGGTAGTAACTCATCCAGTTCTAATATTGTCCAAGCTGGTATACAACTAGACATACTTTGATTTATATTTTTTTGCCCCAATCGCTCAAATTTTTCCTTATCTTTCCAGTAAAATAATTTATACTTTATATTATTGGCACTCCACCAATAATATAATGCCTCGCTTACTGGCAATTTAATCGACTTATCCAATTTTTGTGCCATAGTCACCGACACACAAAACTCCTCCTGAATAAAGTAATCGGCCTCTGTATTTTCCATACTCGTTTAAAAAATATTATAAAACAATTACATTGTACATTAATTTTGCTATTCGTACACTTATCTTACATCTGTACGCACATACATTTAACCAATTCCTTTTTCGTAACCAATCAAAAGATATTTGTATCATCTTTTTAATAAAAATTGTAGTATTACAACACTCATTAAACTATTCATATATATTAATGTACCTAAATACACCTTTAAATCATATATGCCGTACATATAAAATACTTTATATACTAATATACTAAAAAATAGATTGACTAGCCCAATTATTAATAATATTTTATACCACATATATTATTTTTTTAAAAATAAATAATACCCCGAAACTACCGCTAGTAACCCACAAAATGGATAATATATCCAAGCTGTATATATACCAGTATAGCGTAAAATCAATAATCCCAGTAACTCCGTTACTACAATTAATATAAATGCTAATAATATTTTAACCATATATTTTTTATATAATTATTATTTATCTTTAATATAATACCGTTAGCTAATTTGTAAAGTTTTTAGTCTTGTTTGTCTGGGCTTTTCTTGACTGGTAGTTTTTTATTATCCATATTCCATTTTTTACTTGTAAATAACTCTTTTGGATTTACAAATCTTAGTTTGTGTATATCTAAAATCCTATCTATTAATTGTTTTACCGCCTCATCACCTAATTCCCTTATATCCTCTTTCAAAGGCTCTGGTTTAATATAATAAGATGCTTCCCGTACATCAATATATTGTACATTTTCCTCCTTAACTGATGGGTGGAACTTAACATAAGCCAATGGCTGAATGATTAATTTTGTGCACGCCTTTTGTCGCCTAAATGCACGACAATTTTCAAAAGTCATTATTTGTATTTCCCAAGCTAATCTATCATTTTCAACGATAGTCTCATCAACCTGTGTTGCAAAAAATCTGTAGTAAAATGCGTCCCGTCCCTCAACTTTTAATATCCTAAAGTCTAATTTAACTGGGTAAGTTTCCTTACCTAGTATACGCCATTTATTTAACTGTTCTGGTAGCATTGGTAAATGTTTTACAAAATAAAGCCTTACTAGTATAGTATCTCAATTTATGTATCATATATTTGGCTGAGTATAAATGCACTAAACAATCTAATAACTCATCTAAATCTTTAAAGCCTAACTCCATCCTTTTATCTTCGTGTACTACTCCCGCACTATCGGGACTAAAAAATTGTAATGATAATACAAAAACGTTATCTCGCATTTGACCAGGACAGCCTATTAATACCTGAACTATACTGGATAATTTATCTAATCTTCGCCAAGCACGAAACGTTTTACCGCTATAATTTACGTTAATCACCCTAAATCCCGCATTAATAAAACTTAATGCTTCTTGGTCTGTCCAGTCTAATTCGGATTTTATTATTGTATCAGTCATTTTGTAATAATGTGCCTTTAATATTAATATTACTCGCTACCTTAATCTCCTGCCCTATTATATCACAACCACATGCTGACGCAAAAACAGCAATTATTTGATTAACATAATCCTGTATCACATACTGCATATAATTATATAGTAATGTGTACGGCAACTCCAAACCAGTCTTTTCAGTATATTTATCTTTACACATTTGAGCATATTTATTACATATCAGCTCTAATTCACCGTTGTCTATTAAACTTAAATTTAGTGCTGTACGAGTGTCTGTTTCTTTATCTTTATACATAACTTTAAGCTTATCTTTTAGCAAATTACCTACATCAACAGATAATATATCTATGCTCTCTTTAAAAATCTGATTAAATATTGTATCTAAATCCATATAGTTAATTAATTAATAGCAAATTTTAACCCATCTACTAATGCTTGCGGAAACGCCTGAACAGCATAGTCAAATATTATCCCTTTTGTACCTTGTTTTTTCTCGGTACTTAAGAACTGATAAAACCGTAATACTTTAATATCTGTCTTTACCATGTCTAAGGTAACATTACCACATATTTTTTTATATTTTGTTACCAACTCCTTATGTAACTCACTGCATGGTAGTCCTTTATCATTAATACTTAGTACCAACAATATCAATAATCGTCTGATAAATACTGACTCGGATTTACCTATTTTTTTAAAAGTAATAGGGTCTGTAGCAATAATAGAACAATTAGCTGTACTTAATATACTTTGTAATCGTACTTGATCGACTAACTCCGACTCTAGCAAGTATTTTGCTATTTGCTCACCCGTATCTAATACTGGTTCTGACATATATTTTAAAAATTAATTAATAAAAAAATTAACGAGATAGTATAGACTCCTCTAAGACATCCCCTGCTATTCTCCACCCATCAGCCAAAAATAATTCCAACAATCTTGTAGGTAATACAAATCCTGTCTTACTCACAAATTGCTCTGATATATATTTACGCATTTTATCATGCTCGTCATCACTCTGCTTTTTACAAATAAGCTCCTTAGTTTCAATAGCAGTATCTACCCATAACTTAAATAAATTAGCTACCGCCTGCGTCAATAGTTTAATCCATTCATCACTCTCACGTATACTTGTCATAGCATTTTCAAGCAACATTACATCATTTATTTGTTTTACATTTTCGTCTACCATGTTTTTATAAAAAGTAAGTAATTATTTCCATTTGTATGGCAAATTTTCAGGCACATCCCAATTAAACTGACTATACCAATTAATTGGCGTATCGTTTGTATCTTGTGCCAATGTCTTCAGTGTTTGTAGCTGTTCACCATTTATTTTATTTTTTTCTGGCAACTTAAACTCCTTACACCACTTATTATATGCTTTGCCGTATTTTTTGGTTAAAACGGTTACATAAGCATCTACCCAACCCTTAAATAATAATCTTGATTTATGACTATCGTGAAACGCCTGATCCATAAATCTAGGCAAACCCTTTTTCTGAACCCTATGCCATAATTTTTCACCTGCCCTACGAAACTCCAATCGTAAATTATCCTCATACCCCCTTTTCCTCCATTCAGTACACATTATAAATCCGTATTCAGCTAAATCTAACTCATAACCTTTCCACATTTGTACAGCTGGATGAACGTACCAGGGCGTTTTTTTTATGGCGTACCCTTCCTCATTTTGCACTACTCGCCCCCATTCATATTCCTTACTAGCAATATTGTACATTATACTCTGACCTTGTCGTAATGCTTTTAATATTTGCTTAGCCTCAACTCTTTGCTTACCTAATCTTTTATTATCTAAACACTTAGCTGATTGATATATATCCGAATATGGTAAAAATGTTTGCATATATTAATTAAACTACTTTAACTCTCTTAAAAAATCTGTAAGGATACTCTCTAAACTAATTCCTCGTCTTGAACATACCGAAATTTTATCACCGTCTTTTGACACCTCTTTAAAGTCGCACACTAAATCTTTACAGTAGCTACTAGGTATATAGCAGTCCTCTAACATAAAACCTTTCTCATATAAACTGGTGAGTAAATTTACGATGTTATAATAAGTACCTGTATCTGTTTGTAATTGCTCATCCATTTTTTTAAAAACTATAAATTAAATTGTTTATACCTTATATATATATATATGTATTTATATGTTTGTAAAGTTTTAGTGCTTGTTCTTTAACAATTTTATGTTGGTAAATTATATATTTGTATTAAATTTTATAGCATCGTCCTTATTTTTAAATTCGTATATAAATGTTAATCTAACGTTCTGTGCTAATAACCTATATTCACTCAATAAAGACTGGGTTGCTGTATCATCAGACAAGCCTTTATATATTATCTCCCTAACCTCATCTTGACCAAGCATCTCGCCATTTTTCTCTTTAACCACTAAACTACCTTTCAGTACCTCCGCCAACTCGTAAACAACGTAAAAATACCTATCTGGCAACTGCTCTTGAGCCTCTCTAATTTTTTTTACAAAGTTTTTTAATGATTTTATCATACCAATTAATTAGTTTATTTGTTTTATTCTTTGGCACATATTTACCATACATATTCATAAAATATTGCACCAATGTCTTTCCTTCCCTTTCACTAAAAAATAATACCCAATCCTCCTTATTAGCAAATTCATAAAAACTAGTAAACTCAATTATAAAAAACTTATCTTGTAATGGGTGTTCAATATATTGTCTTTGTACTGCTTCCTCGACAAGTATTTTATACATATCTAATACAGTCAACATATTAGATCGTTGTACAGGAACAAGTAATTTTTCGTACGTATCTTTTATAATAATAGTACCTACAACTGAAAAATATCGCATATAAAATAAAATTAAAAATTAATATTGTAAGGGTCTTGATTAACATTAAATACAAAAATGCCCATATCCTTGTACATTTTAACTATTTTTGGGCGGTCGTCTATAGCATAAAACACATTATATTTATCCTTGATATATTCGTTAAACAACTCTGTTTTCACAACAACATCATCACGCATATCCGTATGCTGTCGCATGTGTAAGGCTGAATAGCCCATATAGGAATCGGCTAACCATTGCTCTGTATCCTTTCTGCAAATAGCATCCCTACCACTCATTAATATTACCTGTATATCAGTACTGTTACTTAGTAATTTAAGCAAGTCCATAACTGGTAAACATGGTCTATCCAGACTAACTTTATCCCATTCGTAATAACCACGTTTTTCAGATTTTAAAGCTAATGTTCCATCAAGATCGCAAAGTACTGTCCAAGGTAAGCCGTACTTAACTGGGTAAGGCTCAATAGGCTTCTGAATATAATTTTTATACATATCTTTAATTACTTTTTCAGGTACTGATTCGGCACGCCGTAAATTGCGTTCCAAACAAGTTTCAAGTGGTACATCCGTAAAGTCTTTTATTTCAAATTCGACTCCTAACTTATTAGCTAAATTGTCTAAATTTAATCTGTGCTTAGGATGCAAATTACAATCGTCCACTATTGCGGAAAAACCTGCCTGTATTGCTTGATTAATTAATAAATTACGTGTCTGTAAAATAAATTGCTCATTTTGTCCTGAATATTTATTATCATGTAACATCATCCTTAAATCATCCTTACAAATTCGTTTTACGTGTTTTGGTGCTACATTAACCTGTTCTTTTGCCCAAGTACTTTTTCCGCTACCTGGTAGCCCTAGTGTCATTATTATTCTTAATTTATTTTTATCCATTTTTATAAATATTAAGTATAAAACTATCCCAAAATTTCCTATCTGCGTTAATTGGTAAATTACTTTTTTCTATTTTTTCAATTGCATCCTCCATTAATAAATATAATTCATCCTGTATTTCAGTATAATTTAATTTTAGCAAAGCCCCTTGTTTTATCTGTTTAATTTTTTCAGCGGCCTTTAATGGAAAAATTATTACTCCTGTTTCAGCAAGTTCTTTTAGTTGATAGCAACATCTATAGGCATGGCTTATAGCTTTCCAATCTATTCCCTCATTGTTTCTTGCTAATTCAGCCCTTGCTCCATATCTTTGCCTTAAATTATTAAGCGAAAATAAAGTTTCATGTACAAATCTATTCAACTGAAACTTTTTACCTAGCACCTCCAAAAAGCATTCTTTAGTCTCTTTACCTTGATTAATACTCGCATTAATAGTTTTAAATGCAAATTCACCATCAGCTAAATCCTCAGTAGCTTCTCCTGTTGTTATTTTAGGGTCTTTTTTCTCTAAATGTTCTATTACTCTTATTAATTCGCCTAATCTACTACCCTTTAATCCATATTTAGCCGCTTGTCGTCTACAATACCCTATATAAGGCTGAATATTTTTTGACAATAATTTATCCCTATTCAAAATTATATCTCGCCATATTTCATTAGACTCTATCCACATATTCTCTGGCGCAAATAACATATCTAAAGCGTATGTTTGACCTGTACAGCAATCGTTTATAAATTCTCGTAGCTCTTTATACTCTATATCTATATCTGTTACCGTATTTCTAACACCGTCCTGATTCCCTTTTTTAGTATTATCATGCAAACATCGGGAATCTTTTTTAAGTATAATATCGTCTAAACTTGCAATAAATACTCCTTTGTAATCTGTATCAGATAAAGGCGTATTTGTCCCATACAAATGACTGCCGAATTTAACTTTAAATATTGTTTTCATTTTTGTAGATTTTAATTAATACTTTCAGTATCCTCAATACCTTCGTCTAAAAGTTTTGTTTCTCTTTCTAAAAACCTATATGACTTTAGTTTATAACTCTCAAAACTAAACAGTCCTTCCTTACGTAATACTATTCCTTCTTCTGGTAGCTTGTTTTTACACATAAAACAATCTTTTTCTAAAAAATCTCGTTCTAGTCTCTGAATAAAATTAGCGTGCCAATGTTCAGTTGTATCTATATCTGGATATAAATGCCTTGCCTTACCTGAATAAAATAAATGCACATATTCTAATCCGCTACGTTCACAAAATTCCTTTATCTGATTCGTTGCTAAATCTATACAAATACCGTCAGCATTAGTACAAGTTACTCTGTATATCTGCAATCGTTTTTTACCCTGTTCACAACTATAATCAAAATCCTTTTGAATAAATCCGCCTGTTTTTAAGTATCCTAAAGCCTCGCCATATACTGTAAAACCTTTTGGTATTTTATCCTTTATTTCATCTTTTATTTCCTCCCATATATCGTATCCGTAAAAATGTTCTTTAACTGCCCCTAAGTCCCCGTTTTTTACTACTTTTCTGCTCCCGAAAATATAATCATATTCGGTATCTATAATTTTAACCCTACAAAGTTTTAATAACTTTTCAAAAATATTTAATTTACGTTTTACTAACACATGGTTACACCAAAAGCTACTTCCATGGGTTTTGTAAGTAATACCTATCCAATCGTCTGGTAAAATGTTTTTCATATTTTTTCGTAAATTTTCAGTGTCTACATGTAATCTAACCTGTCCTTCAATTAATCTTGATACTTTAGGCTTTCTCCCCTGCCTGTTCCCTTGTACCTGTTTAATAGGTACAAAATATTTTTTACATATTAGTATGTCATTAATTGTATCAAAGTCCTTACCTATATCATCTTTTAAATCTGTTTTTGTAAATTTTTCCATTACTGATACGGGCACTAAATACCCCATTGACTTTTCCCCGCGTAGTTTAACTGCTCTAACACGGCCTGTTTTTTCAAAAAATCCCGTCTGTTCTTTATCATTATTTAACTCCTTATCCCTAAACGAATTGGTAAAAGATAAAAATTCAGCGTTAATAGCACATTCCAATGGAAAAAATACATATAAATCACCTATTTTAGCGTCCATACCTACTACTACATTCTGAAAATCTATAATAGCTATCTGTAATTTATCAGCATTACTATGCTTATTTAATAAATCTATTTTAACTATCTTTGCTAAATAATTTATATTAGCATTTTCTGATATTGATAACATCAATCTAAATTTTAATAATTAAAATGCTCCTAACATATCCAATAAATACTCTGAATCGCAATTTAACCCGTACACTCTCTGTTTTTCCTGTGATATCCCTCCTTTACAATTCGCTTTTTGTTTCATAAAAAATACACCCAATCGCACAAAAAACTGTAGTGTGCTTATGATGGTACGATTATCTATTAAATAATTGGGTCTCCCAGCTAATCGCATCCATTTTTGTATCTCAAAAATAGGGTATGTCTCATTTTTACTACCCAAATCTTTCATTACCATAGCCACAAAGCAAGCTACATGACACGCCTTTCTACGTATTGCCCAACCATCCGATCTACGAAACATACGTTTATCCTTTAGTATATTACCAATCCTAATAGCCTCCTCAAATCTACTATAAAATTCTGGCTGTGGCTTATTTAATAACGTAATTAATTTTTTTAATGACATACTTAAAATACATTTTAATATTTAAGATACGCTAAGCTTTTCTCTAATTCAGTTTTTCGTAGCTCTAAATTACTAATTTGTTTAAAAGCTCTTGCTTTTGTATTTAATAATTTATAACAAACCTTACCCAATTCATCATCTATAGCAGATTTTACCATCTTCATAACAGCCTTTTCATCACTCCACGATATATGACCATTAGTTATATCCTTACTAACCGAACTATAATCCCATAAATAAGTATTTACTATCACATCTTTTGCTATATTTATATGACGCTTTGTACTACTACTATAACCACTATCATTAATAAAATATGTACCGTTAATTAAAACTGCTAACGGATAATGTCCACCATAACTAAAAAAATGTCCGAACTGGATAAAAACATTACCGCAACTTTTTATCGCATCGTTTACGTAATAAGCGTTATCCCGAATAAATTGCGCAATCTTCATAAAATAAAAATTAATAATTAATATTACACTAAAATTATATATTATACATTTATGTTTGTAAAGTTTTTTAGCTTGTTCTTTTATGCTTTTATTGTGTATTTATAACAAGGTCTTAATAAATTTTTCACATCGTTTATCCTCAAAAATACTGCCAACTTTACACAAGTCCTCTATCTGTAAATCGTTATTCACCAAATAATCACCTAATGGCAACATATTTGATCGCTCCCATCCATCCCCCTCAAAAATTACTCTATATGCCCACCCATAATAAAACTCTGTTTCCATCATTAATATTATATCCTCACCACTTGGTAGCCTTAATATATCATATTCAAATAACTCCTCACCATTACCATCTTTTTTATTCATACTTGTCATGGGTACTTTAAATCTTTTCTCATCAAGACACATACATAAATCCAACATATAGCACTTTTCCAATCTATCCCAATATCTTATTATAGGTTTCATTTTTTAAAAATTAATTTTAATTTGTTTAATAGTTTTTGACTTGCATTTTTCACATTAATTTTTATCTTAGCATTTACCTTTATTTTTTTGCATTTACTCATTTTCCTAATAGATAAAAATCATAAGTAATCGAGGTATCCGTAGCAATTTTATTATAAAATCTACTCAATACCCAAACGTATATAAATACCCGCCAACCTAATTGTTTGGTAGTTATACATATTAATGCCTGAAAAGCTTTTGCACCTTCATCACATAATTTATGTGCCTCTTTACTATAATTGTCCGATAATGTGTATTTAACAACCATACTAATTTTTAAACACTAGCCAATTAATTACTAAAGACAATATTAAACTTTGCAAACAAACTGCAAATACCATCCAAGTTATCCATAATCTCTTATTACTCATCGGGAACTCTTTTTCAAATACATACGCCAAAACTAATATTATCTTACCTACCGTTAATGATGTATCACTAGATCGTATATGTATCTCCCAAAACTGCCCCATACTTTTTTTAATGCCCTGCACTATAAAAAATTGCTCTCCTGGACTCGCCTGTCTCTTAATAGTTTCAAAATGTATTCGGCTTACCTCCTGTAACTGTATTTTAACTTTTTCGTCCATATTCAATAGCTGTTGTTACTGATTTATATAATATATAAAAGATAGCTGTACCTGATAGTATACTAACTATCTTTGCCCCTGTATCTGCTTGTTCTACTAACACACCATTAGCTAATAGCCAATCATTCACGTAATGCTCTGACATATACATAATATACGACACAACATAAATACCCATACTTATTAATAATATATTGCCTACAGCTTGGAGACACCCAATACTAAACCCCTTTAATAATAAAATTAATTTATTTTTCATTATTTTTTAAAAAAGATTTTAAAATATCTTCCTGTTTCATAACACAAACAGATACTATATTAACTACCTCCTCACCGTCCATCTCTAGTACAGGAAACAAACACCAGGATTCTGATTTATAGCTATTAAATAAATCCTTACGTAATTTAAGCTCCCCAGCAACACTCCCGCCAACCTCACCTATTTGTGTTGTTACAGGTAAACTAACATACTCATCTTTTGACTCCATAAATTAAAATTAAATTATAAATTTAGTATATTATATATTTTATATTTGTAAAGTTTTTTATATTGACCTAATCTTATATTTATTACCTAATTAAAATGGTAACGAGTCTACATCTCTAATCTCGTGCCGTATTCTCATCTTAAACTGCTCTACTGTATATATAGGATAAATATACAAACTCTTTTTAAATATACGTGAGTTATCCTTTTGCCTATTAAATGTCAACTCGATTTTGACACTATAACTATTATTTATGGCCGTTACTGACTCTATATTTAAAATAATTACTAACTTTCCAAACATATCACTACTGTACCATAACATAAACTTAGCCGTAATGGGCTTACTTAAACCTATATTTAAGCATTCCCAATTAACTTTTTCATCTTTAATATACTGTAATAACAGTGCTATAAACCCATTCTTACCACCTGCTCTATAACTATACTTATCCGATGGTGTTACTAATAAACTCATTTAGTTAATAAAGATAGTGATACCGACCCACGTAACTTATCCCAGTCGCTCTTATACAATCGTATAAATGTTTCCAATCCCTTACCCCAATCTACAGCATCTTTTTTTAATCCCCTCTCCTTATTCTCAAATCCACTCATTACTTTACCCAACAAATTTATCTTTTCTTGTGGTTCAGTTATTGGTGGTTCATTTCCCGTTAATTTATCTATAATTGCATTATGCAATTGTCTTTTTACCTCAGTCGCCATTCCTAATAACAATAAGCTATTTTTTCTCATAAACAATAAAAATTAATTACGTATACATTATAATATATTAAACTAATTTGTAAAGTTTTTGGGCTTGCCCTATTTTAACTTTGTTTACTGATTTTATTTTTATTCCTATACTCCTGCAACATACTATCAACCCTAACTACCAACTTAACCGCATCTATATCATGTTGATTTAATATACCCAACCCATCCTCCTTACCATAATCACAAGCCCGTATATTATACGCATCTGTATACCGATCTTTATGCGTTATTATACTTACTTTATATTTTTTGGCCATCTTATCACACTCCCTATCAAACACATTATCTGCTACACAAGCTAATGCTTTATCTTGCCAAGCTTTCAATGCAGATTCAAAAGCGGACTCTAATAATAATGTCTCTACCTCAATAACAGCCTTTGCATCTAGACCGCCCATAGCCAACTGTTTTGCCCTAGTACTCTCTGGGAACTTAGTTTTTAAGTTCTCAAAATAAATAGGCAAAAATACTGACTGAAAAACATTATCCATTATTTATAAATTAATAATTAAAACGTTATAGGATCGCATACCTCGTTTAATTCCGCATACGGTAAAGTAACACCATAGCCATCTCGCTCCAACCCATCTAATTTTATTTTAAGTTGCACACATTCCATAAACAAAGCCCGCTTTTGCTGAGTAATTAATTGTATCTTTTGATTAGTATACATCCAACTGGCTAATAAACTTAATACCACTATTAATACGTAAAACTTATACATAAATTAATTTATTATATAATATACCCATACTGCGTAAATATTCTTGGTAGTGTATCATCTCCATAGTCCTTAAAATCTATTGTGTGTATACCGTATTGAACTGCCCACATAGTATCACCACACTTAAAAACCCTTTTTACGATAATCCTACTTAATAGCCCATCATCCTCAACAATAAAAATAAATAAAGCACCTTTATTATTATACCCTAATGTAAAAATACTTAAATTATTGCTACACACCATAGGTGTTTTAAACATCCTTCCATAATCACCTAATAAGCTACTACTTCGTGCTGATTCTGATATATTTTTTATTTTAACCATATTAATATAATTATTTTCTTATAAAAGTATAGATACTAGGAGTTAGTTTTATTCCATTTTCAACATCTTCTATAGTACTTTTCATATTGCTCATATACTCAGTGCTACCAAATTCCTCAACAGTCCCCTCATATATATCTACTACAATTCGCCCGATTAGTGTTTCCTCATAAATATCTTCAATATCATGGGACATTTCCATATAATCCATCTCTACTCCTAATTCGCCTGACTCAATAAAATCACCTATTACCCCTTCATACTTAGTCTCAATTTTTTCTCTCTGTTTATCAGATAGCTGACTAGCCCTTATACCTACAAATACCACTAAACTTGTATCTATACTCATATTTTAAAATTATATACTATTTAATTAATGTTTTAAATCGACCCGTTTATCCCATAGCTCTGCATAATCCCTATCCTCTACCGACATATTTTTTAATCTACATGTACAAGTATCAATTTCATTTTGTATACCCGCCTTTCGTTCTAATCGTTGTTTTTGTACGGCACTTACTTGCTCAATTACCTTATCTTGCCATTCTGGTGAACTAGGCTCTTCACTACCGTCTTTCTGAAAAACATCTATATGCAGTTCCTCATGACAATTAGAACAAATACCTTGATTTAAACCACATCCACAGTCTATACATTTTGCCATATAATAATATTATTAATTAATTTGCTCACAGCTCTCCTCGGTTATATCCTCCTCTATATCAAAATCAAAACTTAACGCTCCACAAATAGTACCCGCACCTCGCTTTAATAAATCGTGTGCAATATCTTCGGCTACCGATAGCGACTCCGCCTCTACTCTGAACTGAAAATTTGGGTAAATATTGTAAAATTTCATAATAATTATTTTTAAAAATGTATATAAAGCACGTCCCCTTCACTCTGTAACTCATATCTAACCTCCTTTTTCTCTTCCGCAGTCAATTTTGTATGCACATATATCTCACAACCATCCACACTAACTATCTCAGCCTCATACACTACTTTTTTACCGTTTTTTAGTACTAAAGTTTCCATAAATTTATCTTAAATACAAAATTAGTATAGTATCTTTATACTATTTGTAAAGTTTTTAAACTTGTTTACCTACTAAATCCTGTTCCAATAAATTAATCTCACCGTGGTTATAAAATAAAACACTATTATCACTATCTATATTCTCATTACCAGTATCTATTAATCCTGTATCTATTGATGATGTAATTTCCCAATATAGTCTCGACACTATTCGTACCCAATTAGTGTATCCTTTTTCTTTACATAACCTATCAATTGACACTATATCGTAAGGCAATTTTAAAGTATAAATCGCCCAATCTTGTACATGAGTTATAGTAAAACTACTCGTATACAGATTCTGGTATAAATCCTTAAACCCCTTACCTATCAACTCCCTGATTTTATCTTTGGATAACATAAATTTTAAAATTTAGCTTGTAATAAATGCGTACCACACCCACGACATACCCAAATATCTTCCTGTCCTGGCGAGCTTAACTTTTCTGCAATACACTCAAACGCATACCTTTGGTTATGTGTTGGCTCATCACTCTCATTACGACAATCTGGGCATTGAGCAATAACCGTATCTATATACGTAACATTCTTTGGCTCTTGATTCTTAGCATCATTATACTGCTCTTGTTTTTCAGCCTCTTTACGTAAGTGCTTAATCTGATCCTCATTTCCAAATGTTAATGGTTTACCACATAATTCTTGCATACTGGATTTTTATTATATTATAAAAACTAATTATTATGCCCTCGTAGCATACTAATTACTGAATCTATCTCCCTATTCTGCTTTTGCCATTCCCGAAAACTCCCTGCCAACTCCCCATTACAATTATCAATACAAATTGGCGGTAACGTTTTCTTTAAATTACTTAAAATAGTTATCATACTATCTAACCAAAAATTCTTTTGCGGATTAGGCTTAACTGTCTTTGAACCGTCTGCATGTATCTGAACTACTGCATCCCACTTTTTTGCCGACTCCATTATACTTAAAATTAATTCATCCATACTGTAAAGTTTAATAACTAATAACCATCATCCATTGACTCTTTTACCACACATGTCCAACTAAATAATATCTGCAATATTACGTCCAAATCAATCTCATCTGGTAATAATAAATTACCATCCCCTTCCTCATCATTTTCGTCTACTACTGCCCATCCTACAACAACTGATTTACCCGTCATCTTTTCAACTACTTGTCTAAATTTTTGAGCCGCTTCGTCAATATTGCCTGACTGAATTGGAATCATTTATATTAATTTAAAATTTTAAATATGACAATCATATACAGACACTAATACATCTTTTGGTATCTTTGCAATTACATTATCTACCTCTTTTATCCATTCTTTACTATCTTTTTCATCATGAACACTCCCCCACCATCCCATCTCACCTCGCTCAAACCATTCCCCATTATACAACACAGCGTGAACCTTTTCCCCTATTCCCTGTAGATCAACATATTCAGCCAATGCACTATCTGTGTATCCTTCAATAAACTTGGTATCCTCTCCTATAACGCACGATCCCGACTGATTCTTTAATTTTAATAAATTTGGCCATCTACCACCTAATATATAACAATCCCACTTTGACAATGGATTATATGTACTATACTCCACCCACATATCTTCATCATTCTTTTTCCACCTACCTTCATTCCACGCCTCTTTGTATTTTTCATACAAATCCTCAAAAGTTAATAGGGTATTTTCTGTCCGTTCTACTATATCACCACTAGCATTTTTTTCTGTATAATACTCTATAAAATCTTGTTTCTCTTTTTCTGTAACGAATCCCCGTACATATAACTCCTCCTCAATATTTTCATCATACGGAGCTAACAACTCGTCTGGATTATTACCTATAACTAAAACTGCAAAATGACTCATATATTTGAAAATTATGTATATTTACTAATTACTTTTACCGCAGTATCCTCAAAATTTTTTCCAACTATTTCACCTACTACTTTATTGTCTTTGTCAATTATAATAGCCTTTGCACCGCCTTTACCAATATGCTCAAATTCACAATATAACCCTTTTTTATTTAAAGCACATAATTTATCACCTAACACTTGCTTTTTTGATGCTTTTTTACTAAATAAACCAAACATATAGTACAATTAGTTAGTAGTAACCGTTTCCTTCTGTTTCATACAGGTTTTTAACTTATCATGTATTGATTGGTTACGCTCACTCGCACAAGTATTTAAAAACGTCTCTAATGCAATCGTTAATCTTTCCGCTTTTAACATCCTAACTGAAAAAACTAATTTATTCTTTGCTATACTCCCCTTTGTACATAACTGAACTGTCATCCCCCTATCCTTTTCATATATAACATCTTGTAATTCGTACCCTATCTTATCTAAACTACCTAATAATTTGGATAACAAAAACATATACTATTTTTAATTTGTACTTTTATACTATAACCTTTTTGCTATTTGTAAAGTTTTTTGACTTGATTCTTAACAATTTTATGTTTTACCTTATAACTCCTTTTAACTACACCTACTAAATGCTTTTCCAATAGACTACCCTGAACCTTAGCTACCTTCTTTTCTATACGTTCCATTATATTATTTACACTAAAAATCTCGTCTAAATCAAATGTCTGAACTAACTGCATATCCAAAATTTTATAATGAACTACTGAATCTACCATAACACCTCCATCTTCTATTTTCGGTAAATTTTTCCCCCTATATACACTAATACTATCATATAAAATTTCCGCTGGTATGCCATCACCGAAAAACGAATACGACTCTTCATCTAACCCTACATCTTCTAAAAACACCTCTGGCGAATAATTACCTTTTGAGTGGGTATCCTTACCTTGTATATCATAAATTTCAATACATAAATCATCCAACGCCCCTTCTTCTACATTATCATAAAATGAGTCGCTCCCCTCATAAAACTCACACGCTCTTTTTACCAATCCTAATACCCCTTGACTAAATTCGTCCTCAGATAATTCTGACCTGTGCTTCATTAATGCACATAATTCATAATCATTATAATCAAATTTCTTCTTAAATAAGACTAAAGTAATCTTATGTTTACTCATTAAGTTCATAAAATATAATTAATTAATATTACATTTTTATTATATATAAAGGATTTAGATTTGTAAAGTTTTTTAGCTTGTCCTTTTGCTAAAGTATTTTATATATAAATCGTAAAATGCATTTTAAATCTTACTAGGTGCTTTATAATACGTCTTTATCCAAATTGTAAAATGCCACATACCCCAAAAAGTACCGCTTGGCATTAATTTACCCTCACTATCCAACGATACTGATATGCTATGCACCCGTGCTGGACGACTAAATATAATAAAATATACAATACCTGGGAAAATACCCACCAATAACAATAAAATAGTTATTATTATACTCGCCATCTTAGCAGGCTCTTGTTTCTGGTAAACAACCAAAGTAGCACTATCACTGACCTGCACCCAGCCCATAAATAAACTCATATACCCCTTAAAAGATTCTAAATAGTTATTTTTTATTTGCATATTTTAAAATTTAATTATTCCCCTTGGATAAAATTTCAAACTGGGTTCTATATTAATAGTACAAAAACGTGCTGAAAATAGCATCATTGCTTTATTATGGGCATCCTTACTATCTATTGCTTCCAACTCACATACACAATCTTTATCAAAAATTTTATCATTTATTATATGACGGTGAACCTGTCCAAATGTAACATAAAACTTAGTCATGATTTTAAATATTTAATTAATGCCCTTAATGCAATATACATATAAATACTATTACCTATTATAATCAATAATACTAATAATAACAAAACTATACCCACTACCACATTCATATACATATTTTTATTAATTTATACATACTATTTTATAGTTTAAGCGTAACTTTGTAAAGTTTTTTGACTCTTTTTACTATACATTTATATTAACTTTTGCTAAAGCCATTATTTGGATATGGAGCATCATCTGGACGTAACAACTGATTCTGATAAGCTACTAGTTTTAAATTAATAAAATCCTCCAAACCTGCACAATAATACTTATTACTACATAAACTATCTATAGTTGGTAATACACCGTTATCGTTTTTTAACATTTCAGATAACAGTTGCTTTAAAATAGCCTTCCCCGATTCTGTACCAAAATAATTATGCAAAAAAGTATCTATACCTTTGCTATCCAAATACTCAAATAGCCAAGTTTTTAACTTATCATCGGTAATTAATTGACTCATCTTGGATAATATTTACGTAATATTTTTGCAGTATGCCACAAGTCGGACTTAATCTCCTCTAATATCTTAGCATCTGCTTCCGTATAATACTTAAAAAATTGCTCTCTTACGTCTTTACATGCGGGACACTGCTTAACATGCACTGGCGTTAGTCTAGCCAAATTCGGAAAAATTTGTAACATATAAGTATAATCGGAGACTGTCAAACTATCACACCTATCACAAAGTATACAAATATTCTCTGGGTCATTTATCAGCTCTTTACATTCCGTACAAGGCGGGTTTTTTGACCACTCTATAACTTTATTTGAGTCATACAATCCTCTTTCACCTTCCCTTTGCACTAATACTCCATTTGGCTTTTCCCTACATATAGGGCAATGCTCAATAGCTTGTACACAACAAGGGCATAAATACCTATCATCATACTTACTTTTATCTTGCAAATAATCTACATATCGTAGTCTATCCGCAGATTCCGAATCGGACTGATACCTACATAATGGGCATACCAATATTTTTTTCATACTAATTTTTAATTAATCTATAAAACGAGCACATCTTACCATTAATTTAATTACCACCTTTCCATCCCAAATCTTTGGCTATTCGCCACACATCCGATACGTACTTATTATCGTGATTATATCTCCAAATACTATTCCATGTACTACTCACTTTTTTATTTTTAGACAAATAATTCGCCGCTGAATAAATAGCGTCCGTACAATTATATATATCTATTTGCCCATCCCTATTCCCATCTACGCCATAAAATTTAAACGTATTTGGCATAAATTGCATACACCCTTTCGCCCCCGCACTCGATAATTTATGACCAATATATCTATTACGCTCTTTTTCATGTATTGCTGATAATATCTGCCATGGATAATTATACTCCTCCCCCGCTAACTGATAAATTTGTGCTGTTGGTTCTAATTGATCTGGTAAAATCTGTTTTTCATTATATAACTCCGTTTTAGCTATTATCGTTACAATATAGCTGAAAATTAGTTCTGCAAGCATATAGTATTTATTTAATCAATACAAACCGCTTTACACGCCATCATAATGGCTATTTCCAAATGTGTTTTAGCAATCGCTCTATATCTATTACTTTCGGATCTCTCCGTACCCGCATCCTCCTCAATTATTAGCAATAATTCTGCTGCTTTTTCTTTTATCCTCATCATTGATTCCTCTTGGTCGTCACTTAAATCTTTATTGTGGTTACTAAATACATCATCCATATTTAAAAAAATTAAAAATTAAAAGCAACCATTTTGACAATGCCATTCTAATTTACTTGGCCCATTTGGCTCATCGTATCCTACATTTTCCATCATCAAATCCTCACCACATGAGCTACATCTACCCATCTCCTCAATTATATCTAGCCCCTCTGATTCATCTATATCTAATACTTGAGTCATATTAATAAGTTAGTAATTAATATCACGTTTTTATTATATAGTATGCTTACTATTTGTAAAGTTTTTTAGCTTGTTCTAAATAAATATTATGCCCTTATTAGCCATTTTTCAAAAAGTTGTCGCATTGGTGGGTACATAAAAATATCTGTTTTAACCCTATGCACAATATCTGGTAACATATCCTGACTTGCAATCAGTACACCATCCGACTCCGAACTCGGCTCAAATAAAGTTTGAACTGTATTACTATCTAGCCAAGGTATTTTCCACGTAAATAACGCCAGTAAATGATTCATAGCATTACCCGTACTTGAACTATCCAATCTAAAATCTGGTACTCCTAAATCTTGTTCCTGAATGTTAAAATATAATGCCAATTTTTGACCTAACTCTTTTCGTACAGCATCTATGACCGACTCTTTTAAATAATCAATAGATAAAAAATTACCCACATACTCTTTAGATAAACTATCACTATATGGCACATGACCCGCTACCGCTACACTTAACATAGATTGTTCTAACGGCTTTATTCTCTTTCTTTGTACTAAATGTTGATTATGTGTATCTACAATATCTAACCCAGCAATTACATGCGTAAACTGAGCCAATAAACAATCTATAGTTGATCGTGGTGCGGATTCTCCTTTATCTCTTATATCTCCATTAGTATCTATTGTCATTATCTGCTCTGCATAACAAGGTTCAATCGACTGTGCCATAGCATAAAATTAAAAAATAAATTATTTTTTACGACGTGAGCGTTCTGAAAAACATTTATCTAATAAAATACTCGCCTGCCCTTTCGTTAATTTAACCACATCAGACTCCCGATGACCAAATTTTATTAATAATACTTTTTGTTTATCAGTAACACCATCACTCCGCCAACCCGCATTTTGTTTAACCAAATTAATACGATCATCAAAATTACTATAAATTATACTATCCGCTTTTTGCAAAGCACTTACCTTGTCCGCCCCAGTTGCCCTAAACTTATCCATACGCTGTGTTTTACTATACCCATTGATGAAAGATGGTTTAATCGCTTTTAAACTGTAAAATACAGCCTCATACTGCCCTAGCATATTTTCACGTATTTCGGCAAAGTCCCGTTCATCGTCTTTTGCTCCTAAACTTATACGATACCCTTCCATAAACTTATTCCAACTATATTTACTAAATTTTTGTACCTCCGTAGTTAATTGTGCTAAAGCAAATATATTTACCTCCTTAATTAATTTATCAATATTATTTATATTAACATCAAACACATTTACCATAGGATTACTAGCAAGCAACTCTTCAAACTTGTCTTTTACTGAAAATAAATCCTCCCCATTAGCCTGAATAGGCTGATTAAGCCCTATTAACGTAGACGCTGAACATAAATCATACCTTTCCATATTATCCACAAAATCGATAAATTTTACATGATCTTTACCTGCAAATAATCTTGTGCCTCTACCCGCCTGTTGTTTATACACAACACTTGATTTTGTGGGTCTAGCAAATAACACCGCCCTAATCCTTGGACAATTCCCTATAATAGACACTTTTCCTTCTCGGCGAACAACTAACGTTTTATTCTTATTCTCCATACACCACACGTTTTCGTTCTTAACTACACTACTATACGCAATATGCCTACCTTCATCTTTAACTTTTCTAGCTTGTGTGCATAAAAACTTTTTTTCTCGTACCGTTAAATACCATATATCCTTACCCGTTATTGTAGCTTTTGATAAATTAACAGATGTAGCAAACCCACACCTAATCGCTAACTCTTGTATTCTATCCACTAATAACTTATTACTAGTGCATAACCAAGATCGTTTTTCACCGTTAGCCTTATACCCACACCCATCACCTTTTAATAACTCCTTCCAAAACAATAAAAATTGCCGTGGGGACATTAACATTAATTCTTCTGATAATTCCTTTTTAAGATACTTTTCTAAACTATTATACCCAGTACGCATTCTAGTGCTAATCCGTGATGTTCCTTTCGGTATTCTAAATTCCATCATAATAGTTTCTTTCTTATACGCCGTTCTACCACTATATCTAACTCTTTTACCATAATCCCACCCTAAAGACACTAATAATTCCTCTATTTCTACCACATACCTTTTATTATATTTTGATGAACAACTTTGATAAACACATAATGCTCTATTGTTTTTTGACAAATACCCGTCCGTTATGTACCAAGCTATAATACGCAACTCCTCATCACTAAGTAAAACACCTAAACTATTCTCACTGCAATAATCGCCACTCATAGGTAAAGCAAATACACCCAACCTCTCTACCAATTCCTTTGCTGACTTACACATCCAATTTTTACCCACATGCCCTTTAGTTCTACCTTTAATATAAATACTATGCCCCTCTGTAACTCTCAAATTATAATGTTGATTTTTAAACTCTACCATACGCTCACTTACTTTTAATGGTCGTTTACCCCTCGCTAATATAGGAACAATTTCTATAACACCTTCTTCAAGATTAAGACTAAAACAGTTACTAGCCTTCTCCATATTAGATATACCCACCCACCCTACATCAGTTAGTATCTCCGTCTTGTCGTCTAAACAATCAAACCCCTCTGTGGCAACCATACAATTAACAAGTACTTGTAATTTACCTGCCCTAAAATCCGACATTATTTGTTGCCGTGTTTCTGTATCAGTATTGCCCGTAACTGACTGAGCCGTATACTTATTTTGCCTAAATAACTCAGCCAAATCTTCTGAGTGCTGTACATCAACCGCAAAAGCTATTGCTGGCTCTCCTTTTACTAATCTAGTATAAGCATCCACAACTATTTTATTTCGTACAGGACAATTTACAGTTTCTGCTAACTCCTCTACCGCAAAATCACCGTTACGTAATTTAATACCACTTAAATCCTCATTGGTTCGCACTGTATACGCTTTAATTGGAGCTAAATACCCGTTCTGCACACCTTCCTGTAGCCCATACCTAAATACTATTTCCTGATACACTTTATCTAATCCCTGCCCATCATGCCGTTCTGGTGTTGCTGTTACGCCTAATAACACAGGACACTTATTCAGCTCGTCTCCCTCCTTACTATAACAGCCCATATATTCAAGTATATGTAAATAGCTACTAGAGCAGGAGTGATGGCATTCGTCAACTATTACTAACCCAAAATGACCTGGATTAAATTTTTGTATTCGTTTTGATTCTTTACGCCCTAATGTCTGAACGGACGCTATTATTACATCAGCATCTGGTTCTGCTTTATTACCTCCTTGTTCTATCTCAACAGATAATTCTGGCGATATAGCTAAAATTTTATCTTTAGCCTGCTGTAACAACTCGTCCCGATGTGCTAAAACCAATGTCTTTTTACCTGATCGCTTGACTTGTTGTGGTAATTGTGCGAAAATTATAGTTTTCCCTAAACCTGTTGCTAACTCAATCACCATTCGCCGTACTCCTCGTTTAATAGCACTAGCAATACTATTAATACACTTAATTTGATAATCACGTAATTGCATTTTGTAATAAAAATTTACGAATACCATTTAAAAAATTTGCCGTATCTCGTACCGTCCTTGACTTTCCCATATTATCATTTAAATATAATTTTTCAGCTACATATTCTGCATACAACTCCATGTCATTTATTGCAAACTCAAAACTACCTACTCTATCTATTGCCACAAAAAACTTATTACTGCAAGACTCTGTAAAAATACCTCTTAAACAACTACCATGTTTACTACTTGGTATACTATTATCTCTTATCTGAACAGTATCATTAGATAGTACTATATACATAACATATTTAGTTGCATACGGTGATTTACCTTCTGTTACCTCTATACGCACAGATTCCCGTAACTTATATAATAAATTGCCCACCACTAGCCCATTGTGTTCTGTCATCCTAGCTACACCGCCTTCTAAATCAAACTGAATACTATCTAAACAGTTACGTAAAATTACACGAACATCGCTATTTTTTACTAATAAACTCATAACAATTATATTTTTTAATATTATCTAAACCAAATTTACTAACTAATTTACTCCAAGTATCCCCATAACTAATAATATACTCCTCTGTATTTGATATTTTAAAACTATCCCCTGCTCTAATATTATCTATCGGCCATTCCCCTAAATACTTACCCTGAAAAATATGTACATAAAAATCCGTACATGTATAACTAACTGCCGAGCTAGATTTATAACTTATACTGCTAACCAAACCTATAACAAATAAAATAGCAATTAAATAAAAATAACTATGCTTATTAATTTGCCTTTTTCTCATAAACAATAAAAATTAATTACATATACATTATATATTTTAATTATAATTTGTAAAGTTTTTGGGCTTGATCTTATTTAAAATTATAGTCTTATTTTAGCTAACGCCACCATACCTATACCTATAGCATCGGACTGATTATCGTCCACCGTTATACCAAAATTATCTTTCGCAAATTGAACTGATAATATTTTAGCTTCTTTTCTTTTTGTTCTGCCTGGCATACCCATTACTTTTTTTACCTCGCTTGGGCCAACATCTATCATTTGCCCTGAACTATTAAAAGATAAAAATAATGCCCTACATATACCCTTCACTTCGGCAATTTTAAACGCCGCATTACTCTGAAAGCTCATATATTGCGTCTCAATAGCAAAAACATCTGGCTTGACTTTATTAATCAACTCCTTAATTTTTAACGTGATTTCCACATATCTATTATCCCCCTCTAATTTAGTAGTTAATGTGCTACAAAAAACCATTTTCCGCCCTTTAAATACAGCCACCCCAAGTTTATTTATACTTGGATCAATCGCCAACAATGTTTTATTTAATAATGACATACTCGTTTTTTATAAAATACATTATACCCTGTTCTAGGACACGTAAAACTTAATCTATATTTTTTAGCCAACATTGGAGCATTACCACTATGTAATCTTGTATGGCATTTATTACATAAGCACACTAAATTTTGAACTGAATGTAATCCCCAAATAATTAACACTTTTTTATAACACTGTTCATATACGACAAATGCCATTCCAAAAAAATTATTTATATATTCCTGACTCCACTGACTCCTATATATTCGATGATGTATCTCCCTATTAACTGAACCACATTCTACACACCGCCTTTGTTTACCTAATAACCACTCCGCTGTACCCTCTGATATGCCGATATCTAAATTATTTTCCATTATCTTTAAACGGGTCAAGCGTTGTTAGTTTTTTCCATGTCGGCACAAACTCACCTTTTTTATTCACATAACCACACCCTTGTGGCTTAACTACTTTTTGTGGTGTTGGTTTACCACCAGTCAAACTACTATGTACAGTTAAAACAGTCTTATTTTTATTGTCCGTCTCTTTTACTTTTACCACATGATTTTCATCCACCCGATCTGATCCTATATTATTTAATACCTGCGGTGTTTGTAGCACTGGTTTTTCCTTTTCCAATAAATCAAACACCGCATCCGCCACTTCCATTGCTTTATCCGCGGACAATTTACCTGTCTGGACTAATATATTAATAACTGCTCGATATGTAATTCTTGCGTAAGCCATTTTTAAACTGCTTTAATTTGTACTCCCGACTTTACGCCTGGGCGTAATTTTTTGGGTTTTACTACCACAGGCGTAAATTTTAATTCCATTGGATCAATTTTTATTGTTTTTGGTACTAATTTTTGTTCCTCTATAGTTTCCTTAACTGATTGGCCATTATCTAATATATTTTCCATACTCGATATATTATTAACTAATACCTGTTCCTCTACTATTTCACTATCTGTATCTGACACATACTCACCAAATTTATTTTTTTTCTTTGACATAGTTTTATATAGATTAAAAATCAATATTTTCTACCTCAATAGTCTCATTTTCAACTGTATCAGTCAAATTATCCACCACACCATCGTTACCCGCATCAACAACCTTACTAGATTCCTGACTAAGTTCTTGTTGCCCTATTAACTCTTCATTCTGTATATCAATAGTAAATCCCTCCCGTTCCTCTCTTGCTCTTACACGTTCTATCCGTTTTTTCTCTGATTCCTCTAGTTTTTCGAGACCTTTTTGTTCTATTTCCAAATCTGCCTTAAATGTTTCTGGTACTCTTGAAAAATCGTATGCCTTATTAAAATCACCATTCACAATTAAATGTACACCAACATAACGACCAACTAATTTTCTCAAATCCCAAATATGCCGTATACCTTCCTTATACCCAGCAATATCGGCATACGTTTTAAGCTTAGGACTTTCTCCCTTAAATAATTTACGTAAATCAGTATCGTATTTTTTTGCACTGTCTGCACTAGCAAAACATCTCTTTATAGTATTATAAAAAACTGGAACTGGTGTCTTAATAGCTCCAGACACTTCCTGATTGGTAGCATAACATAATAAGGATCTTGATAATGTAGGTGCTTTATCTTTCTTAAAATCTGGTGATAATGCACTTATCTCAATATTTACTCGCCTTAATAACGGTTTTACTACCTGTCCATTTACATCTAAAATACCATCTTCGGCTTTACGTTTATAAATAGCTAAAACCACGTCAAAAATAGGTTTTGGCTGGCTAAAATCCATAAACCACTTGCCCGCTTTTGTTTGCTTAAACCCTGGCTTATGTCTCAAAGACATACCCACAATTTTAGCAATATAAGATTCGTCTTGTAATGGAGCAAACTCCAACGCTGGACGGAGCGTTTCACCTCTTTTTTGCGAGGGTGCAACATAGCTGAGTTCATCAGACATAAAATAAAAATTAAAAAATAAAAATTTAATTTACAATATTTTTTCGCCCTATCGGTGGCCGTAACTCCCCCAAAAAATCATCTATTATACTATAACAATATGCCCTTGCACATTGTAATGAGCAACATATTACAGTATCTTTACCTGTAACCAAATGACTCGTACGCACAGTTACTTTACTTACCTCAAATAACTTTAATCCGATATCGTCAATCAACATAAAATCAAACACTGTAGCTTTATCCAATATATTTTGACCACATTTAATACAAGTATTACTCATTTTTTGATAAATTATCAAACGCTTCAAACACAATAGGCATCTGCAACCCAATAAACTTCCCGCAATCATGTTCAAACTGAAAGACTCTTTGCCTTTTCAAAGCAAGTATATCGGCATTTATCTCTTTCGTAGCCGTGTGTAATATTTGATCCCCTAATTCAAATGTAACTGTAACTTTTACTTTTTCCATTTTAAAACATTAATTAATCGTAACTTAATTATATTATTGTTTTTGTATTTGTAAAGTTTTTTTACTTGTTACTACCCTCATACTATTGTGTCGTATTATTCGTTTAGCGTTATTTATAAGCTCATGCACATCTAATTGAACATCAAACGATATGCTACCCACTCTCAAACTTTGTACTACAAATTTGTGCGGATATTGTACTACATATTCCATATAACCTGTTACAAGTCCCCCCATATAATTACCCAATATTTTAAACAATTTATTTATTTTTTCTTCTTTCTTACTACACGAAAAAAAATTATTTGGCATAGTAACCAGTACCTCATTCGATATTGCCAATTGTATACTGAATAATAACTTGTAATCTGATACGTTACCTCGTGCCAACTGCCACATTGGTAGCAATGTATTTGTTTTTAAACTTTCTGTTATATCCACCAACAAATCACCTGTATATAAACATTCCGCCTGAACAGAATCTCGCTCTACTGCATACGCCGCCATAGTGTACTTTTTACCCCTACTATCCTCAAACCAATACTGTACATTAGCATCATCCAATATTTTATTACGTATTAATCGTACTTGTCTTGCATTTAACGCAACAACCTTAATCTCATTAACCCTAATCTTATCTAAATAACTATACATAACGTCATCAAGATAACGAGATGCTTGAGCATTTGTTACTAATAAACTCATGGCTTAAAAATTAATAATTGGCATATCCATAGTACCCTCTTCCCTATCAGATACTTTATTAAATTTACTCTTTTTTTCTTCTAAATAATCTACTCCCGCTATTGTTGATAATACCCCAGTATTTAAATCAAAATCCATACTGAAATGCCCTGTTTTACCGTCTCTATTCTTAGCAACCTTTACTACTGTTTTTCGTTTTGTGTCTTCGTCCGTTGCCTCTGAATCCCGACAAACAAATATAACCTGATCGGCATCCTGTTCTATTGCTGATGTATCCTTTAAATCAGATAAACTTGGCACGTACATACCTCTTCGTTGTTGTGTTCTACCTCCTCTATTCAAGTGTGCTAGTAATAATACTGTAATATCCAACTCCATAGCAATAGCTTTAATTTTTCGCACCACATCTGATAATTCCGATGCCCTATTATTTGTAACATGCCCAAAATAATGTAGATGATCTATTACAACCACCTGAACGCCGTAATTCTCTTTCGCTACTCGTGCTATATCAAGTATTGATTCTAATTTTATCTCTCCTGTCTTACTGCAAACATATAATGGCAACGCATTCTCTCCTGTAAATTCCGCAATACCTTCCTGCAATATTTTCATCTCGGGCGATGTTTCTGTCAAACCATCTAATGCATATCCCATTAATTTTTTTCGCAACATTAAAAACTTTTTATATATGTCTATCGGGGGCATTTCCATTGATATAAACAGCATCGGGAACTGCTTACTTAATAATTGTAACGATAAATTTACCGAAAAAGTAGTTTTTCCCACGCTCGTAAGTCCCGATAATATAATCAATCTACCCGATCTATATCCGCCTATTATTGCATCCAACTCTGCCAATCCTGTAGACAATCCCTTATAGCCGCCAGTAAGCAATCTTTGTAGCAATTGCTCGTTATATTCTGATATGTGTTTAACCGCATCTACATCTGCAACAGGTAATCTGGCTTTATCAACTAAAGCTAAAAAATCTTCCTTCGTATGTTTTTGATCTACAACATAATTTGTTACATCACATTTTTCTCCATTTTCACTATTTGGTAACTCAACTAATCTACACTTATCTTTACCCAACTTAGCGGCAACTTTTAATGCCCCTTTCTGCCCTGGCACATCAGAATCAAATACTATATAAATTTTACTCACATTATTAAACAAATCCACCCAATGCTCTGAAAAATAATTAGCACCTTGTGTTACTGATACTACATTTGTAACCCCCATCTGCCATAATACCATGGCATCCATCTCCCCTTCCGTTATAAAAATACTTTTTGGATTGTATTTTAACACTTGCTCATTAAACAAAATAGCTTTACAACCCTTTTCTGAATAATACCTTGGGCCTTCCGTTTCCATAAACGGGTCTTTTCTACGCCTAACATTAACCACAACCTGCTCTGAATCTATAAGCGGTATCGTTATATCATGCCCATCACAACCCAACATAAAATGCTTAATAGTTTTATCCTGTAACCCTCGTTTTACACGCAAATATTCTAAAATTTTATCGCCAAAACTCCAAAGACTTTGTGCATAATTTTGTACTGTTTTATACTCTATCAATTTAAACTCCTTTTCCTGGACTACAGTTGCCTGTTCTGGTACGTTAATCGGTTCGTCATTAAACAACTTACGAAACTCATTAAACGATCCTTTGCCCGAACATTTTTGACAATACCACACACCAGTAACATCACTCAAATAGCAATGATTCCATTTTCCGTCCAAACAAAATGGACATTTAACATTAAACTGATTATTAATTGCACGGTATTCCAACCCCTTATCCACAAGATATTGCTCAATCTGGTTCATATTTTTAAAAAAGTTAAAATGCGTTTTAAGTTAATAGTCTTTTATCCTCCCCAACAAACTGTACCTCATGGGCATCACCCACCAGTCGAGATACGATGGCCTTGTGGCTTATTTTTAAGGGCAAGGACGAGATTTTATGGTTCGAGGTGTAGATAGTAGCCCTTTGAGCTAAATAACGCTCATTAACGATTATATACAGTCTCTCCAACACCCACTCACTTCCTTTTTCTTGGCCTAAATCGTCCAGGACTAAAAATTCCGCCTCAATACATTTTTGCATAATTACCCTACTAACATCCTTTTCTGATGGCCTTAACATATCCATTAAGTTAGGCACATTAGCATAATACACTTGCTTACCTAGGTATATTGCCATCAATGCACACAATATTGCTGAATAGGTTTTACCTGTCCCTGTTGGACCTGAAAAATAAAACCATTTCTTTTTACCTACCCCCTGCACAAAGTCCCATAACATAGCCTCACTAATTACATTACCTTTATAATTACCTAAGCTATATCTACTTAGGGATTCTTTTTGTATATTACTGCGACTGAATATATTTAGCCATTCCTTAACCGCCTCGTATTCTGTGTAACACGTACACATCTCCGTGGTATAGCCAAACTCCGATGGCTTTTTAATTCGCCCCAATGCACACTTTTCACATCCTGGCAACCACTCGACAGACTGATTCAATATTAAATTAAGCCTATCCAAACATCGCCTCTTTAAGCTGAGCCTGTCGTAAGGCAATTTCGTCATCCGAAAGCTCTCGTCTGTCATCGTCGCTATCAACTTGTCCATCTCCGCTAGAGTAATTTGGCTGGTCATAAACTATTTGGTTAAATGATTCTGAACATAAATGTTTGATTTTATTATAGGCATCTAAAGCCTTACCTGACGCTTTATACTCAATAGGTCTATTTAGACCTATCTCAATAGCCGATTTAGTCTTAAAATTTCCAAAAATATATCCTAAATCCCAATGCCATGGCAAACCTTTTTTATACCTACTTTTATCCGCTCTACCAGACATCCAAGCATTATGCTCTAATCTCCACATAGCCTCAATCAAATCAGTAAAATCTATCTTTTCCACCTGCAATATATTTTCTATTTTCTTAATCCATGGTAACGGTTTCGTAATTCGTTTACCCCTCAACTCCTTAGCGTACCATAAAATAATTTGTGCTACCTGCCTATTTGAGCAATTTTTTAGTTCAACTTTTTTGTCCAAAATTTTCTTAACTGAATCCTCCCACTTTTCTTCTGAATTATTATTAACTGAAAATATTTTATTATTCAGTTCGGTTTCCTTTTCAGTTTTTTGGTCGCCGTTTCCTTTTATTAATATATTTATATACTTTAATGCTTTGTTAGTATGATTTATTATTAGTTTGGTGTTTTCGCTAAAGTAATAGTTTGGTGTTTTCGCCAAACTAGTAAAATCTAGTTTGGTGTTTTCGCTAAGGGGGGGAGTAATTTTTTCCGTATCCCCTTCAACTAATGAGTCTAGCCCTAACTCTTCCGCTGATTTATAATCGTCTAACTCACTATATTGTAAATGCTGCTGTTTTTTCTCATTTATTAACCAATCAGTAAATTTTTGATGATTAATAAAAATACGTCTTTGTACGTTATTTATACCTTTATGTAAAAAAGTAACCGCAATATAATTATGTGCTTTTAAATTATTTATTGACTTTGATATATTCGTAATATGTATCTTAAATACCGTTGCAAAATGTTTATTTTCAGCCCAACAATATCCAGCCCTATTAGATAATGCTAATATTTCAGTATACAGTAATTTTTCAAACGATGTTATATCCTCAGCTAATAATACATTAGCTGGTAATATATTATATGGGACTCCTTGTAACATTTTATAATCTGTCATATTTTTTGTTATTTTATAATTTGATATATATTTATACGACCTAAGTAACAATTTGTTAGTTTATTTTTAATATAGTTATTAATAACTAATTGGTTTATTAACGTTTTTTGTTTAAATGTGGATAACCCACAATACGCCTCAAAAACTGAATGTTTCCAACCAAACCACCCGTCCTTTTGATATATTAAAATATGTTTATATTTTTTTGGGTTTTTAGCTATATCCAAAATTAAGTGTAAAAAAGCTGTTTCAGTTAAAGATAACGGTGTTTTATCTATAAGCATATATGATATTTAATTATTTTTAATCATTAAATAGTAGTAACATATAAAAGTAAACCTTTTTAATCTTGGATATCTATATTTTTATGTTTACATAATAACTTATTCGCCCAAGCTAATACACATAATTGAAACACTTGTTCTGATTCCATTATATATCTCACTGTGCCTTCACTCTCAATAATTTTATATGTAACAGTTATTAATTGTTTGCTGACTAAATTAGCAATTAATTTACCTATATATTTGTGTGAACTAATAGATACATTTAACAAATCCGTTAATTGTTTATTTGTTAGTTGGCAAACATAATCTTTATTATTCCTGCATGTTTTGATTATTAATACATACAATTTTAATTGTGTTTTACTAATTTGATACCTATCAAAAAAGTCCTTAGGTAAATAAGGCAATTTTTGTATAAAACTTTGCATAGTATTAAACAAATTTTAATGGTTCTATATCGGTTTGTATTTTTAGTTCAAAGCAAATATCCTCAAGTTGTGCTAATGTAAGTACTAATCCCTCATGATACCTACCAACTCCTTGAGCCTGTTGTATATGTTTCATAGCCAAACCTTTTTTATAGTACCAATTACGCAATCGTGCTATTGGTATATGTATCAGCCGTCCTTTATATGGATCGTAATACAAAAAAAGTTCCGCCTTGGTACTTAAAAATCCGCCTAATACTCCATCCGCTTTATGCGTTTCAAGATAAAGTGTATCGCGTTTATGAACATAAAAATCTGTTTTTACGTCAAAGCTAGTACTGTACACAAGCTCATTTACTGGACTGATCCAATCCCAAAAGCCGTCTATACCCAATGCCTGAAACTTTTTATCCATAGCTACATTACGTAGCGATATAGTTTCAGGCAGGTTATTTAAGTAAGCAAATACTCGCTCCTCACCCTTTTGTCCTAATGGTAATTGATCGTTAAAATCATATGTAAACTGATCCTCCATCTGTATATTTTATAAAATATTTTAATATTGACTACTTATATTGTGCAATAAGTTTGTTCAATAAATCAAGTTGTTCTTGTAATAAAGGCATTAATCTTGATCTATCTAGTCTATTTAATTTTGTAGTGTCATTGAGTAACGTTAAGCCTTTTTGTACATGTATTATCCCTTCAAAATACCCGCGTAAGTGTACCCCCATTTTATATTCAGTCTGTATTTTTTTCGCAGTCTCTTTTGGGTTATCTAATAAAATATTTTCGTCCTGTAAATCTGAATCCATCATGTGTTTTAAAGCGTCAAACATTATCTGTTCATCCTCAGGATCGGCTTCGGCTACCTCGTCTATATTTTGTTCGTCTACTAGTTCCTCAACAGCATCCACTGGCTTGACTGATACTACCTTATCCCTAAAATCCTGATTACTTGTATCCTCGGTAAGTGCCTCATCCTCCAATAATTCGTCCTTACTTGGATTTGGTAACGTTAAAAAAGCATTTAATTTTGACCAATTAGTAATAACTGTCGTTAAAGCTTTTGCTTTTTGATCTGATAGTTCCTTTTTATATTCAAATAATCTTATTTGTTGATTTGCTGACGCTACACTTAACCCAATAGCTGAACAATAATCCAACCAATTACGTTCTTGTTTCATAACTTGTCGGTGTTTTGCTAAAATTGAACCTAACTCAGCTACGCCGACAATAAAGTCCTGCATAACCTCGTCTTTTTTAAGTTTATACTCCTGCACTGCATTAGCAAATTCGGGAGTGATTTGGACTTGTGTGTCGTCCACCTGCATTATGGCCATATCCATAAAAGTAAAAGTTAGTAAATAAAAAATTTATTTGAAAAAACATTGTCTATTGCAACTAGTTTTAAAATCACATGCAGTACAACTGAGTAAATTCGGGTACCATAAATCATTTTTTATGATCTGATCCATTCGTGCTAATAATTGTACTATTGCAATAATATTTTGCTCATCTCGTTGTGTATACATTATATCAAAACTTGGCCCACCTTTGAGTCTTTTTAATAACTGTACGCCCAATCTTTGTTCTGGTTTGTCCATAAGTTTACGATATGCCAAAGCATACAATGTAAACTGAATGTTATTATCTAAATATTCCTGTGTCCATTTACGATAACTACTTTCGCCTAAAGTTTTATAATCATATATTGTGCCGTCCTCAGTTATTAAATCTATATATCCTAATATAGTTACACCTATTGATTTTAATTCGATCTCAAATTTTTGTTCTGTTGCTATAGGTATAATATCAGGTGCTATATCAGCCATATACTTACTTATCATATCCTCGCCTTGTAGATTAAGCGTGCTTGAGTATCGCATCCATTGCCTTGATACTGTTTTTAAGCCATTTTCAAATTCAGTTTGAAACTTATTAATAATAGACATAGTATCTAAATCGGTTTTTGATTTAATCTTTTGTTCAAAATTGTACTCCAGAGCCGAATGTATAGCGGACCCAAAAACCGTATATGGATTTGGTGGCATACGTTTTGCTCCGTCAACGTAAATATATTTATATGCCAATGGGCAGGTTAAAAATGTACCTATTTGACTGGCGGATATATATTTTGTCTTAGTTTTTGACATAATTTTTATTAAATTTAAACAACTCCCATTTTAAAGTTTTATACTGTCTTAATAATTTACGTACACTATCCGTACTTGGTTTATCCCATTCCGCCTCCAAATATTTAATATCTATACTTATAGGTATATCTAAAACAAATGTAACCACCTCAGTATCTGGATGTTCGGCAAGCTCAATATTTTTAAGCACTACTCCCGAAGCACATAAGTAAGTAGCAAAATGTAGATTTTTAGTTTTATATTCCATAATTAACCACGTTTAATATTTTTTCGTAATTTATTCAATAATTGTACTGGTAGCCATTTTACATCCTCAACAACTACATTTTGAGGATAAAAATCTGAAACATGGTGTGCATTTACACCGACTCCTATTACTACAGCATCTTTACTCGCCTCAACTATCTCGTGTTTTAAATCAAAATCCCTATATGTTATCTTACCTTTTGGCACTAAACTTTTATAATTAATTGGTATATTATTACAATTTGGTGCTGGCAATCCATCGGATACCATTATTATAATTCGTTCTGTATTGCGAGTACCATAATGTCTTAATGTGTGCGATGACGACCATAACGCAAATCCATCATTATTGCAACCAGCATCGTATCCATGCGATTCAAGTATAATACGCTCAAGTTGCCTTCGATGTTTATGCGTAAATTTTTCAGCGATTTTTTTATATTGTCTTAACGTTGCGTTAAATCCTCGTATCTCAAAGGGTATACCTACCGCATTAAGCACCTCGGCAAAAAGTATTGTTGCTTTAGCGGCATGTCTATTTTTTTGTGAACTACTCATACTCCCTGATTCATCTACCACTAAACTAACTACATAATCTTTATGCTGTCTCATTATTTTTTTGTTAAAAATCCTTGGATTATTAACTCCGACTTTATATAATTTTTTGTTATCTAGTTTACCTGACCTGTGTGAACCACCTAATCTATTATAATTGTTATCTTTCATTATGCTGGACAGCTTTTTTTTGAAAAAAGGTATCAATGGGCGTATTTCGTTATACATCGTCTCATAGGTTAAATAATCCTCTTTAGCCAATTTTGGCTCATCGTGAAAGCAACAATTTGTACCTAGTACAGGATCGTCTTGACCATATTGAACTGATGTGCCATTACTTTGGCTATTATTTTTATCTATATTACTAGCCTCAATTTTATCAAAATGTGTTTCAACATCCATCCCAAAATTAGATTTTTCGTCTTTTGGTTTTTCAGCCTCTTTAGTCTCATTTTCGCTATCTTTTTCACCACTATTTTCCGCCATTTTGGACATCAATTCCGATAGTGATGTGTTATTATTAAATAACTGCTGATACTCATCTTTAGTGCCCTTTTTGCCCTGTTCCTGCTCATGCTCATCTACTAATTTTTTAAATACAGGCCAGATATTTTTATTTAATACCGATAACATGTCCCTAATACTTTCGGTATTATATGCCTCAAATAATGATTCCTCCAAATTTTCAAGGGCATCTAATACTTTTTCGTCTATCGTAGGCATCTCACCACCCCAAAATCCTGTGTATAGTGCATATATAAACTGAACTGGTTTTGTTAATTTAGCCTCCTCTTTAGCTGATATTTGAGCATTTTGTTTCAGCCATTTATAGCTAAAATTATCTTTTGTACCTGGATAATATTGCATTAATTGCGACTCTATTCTTATTGTATTAATCATATTAATTAATTGATGATACTCTGGCGTAGCATCAATCGGAAACGGTACACTAACAAATTCAGCCTCATCTACGTATTTACCGTACGCTATTGCGTTAAGTGCATCAGCTATAGACCATCTCTCTGGTTTGTTTATTATATCTTTAACTACTACAGATAATTTAAAAGCATCTCCGTCCTTAATACATTTCCAAATATCTTTATCCTCTGATGATAAAGGCACTGGCTCTAATATTATCTTAGTGTCTAATGTTGTTTCTGCCAATTTTTCAATCCTATTACCAATACTAGTAATAGTTTGTTTATATTGAACAATATCTTCGGGCGTATCCTCAGACGATTTGTAATATAAATCCGATAAAAATGAGTCAAAATCCATAATATAATTGTATAATTAAATAATTTTTTATTCAATCGTTTCTGTTGGTATTGTAACAGTATCTATAAGAGTATCTTGTGCTATACCAGCTCCCATATCTATAGATTCCAAATCTATATTTTCAGTCTCTTTTGTTGGGCGTGTAAACGCTTTTTTAAGTGCCATACCCGTACCCCAACTTTCGTTATCTGCAAATAATTTATTAATATTATCATTAGCTATTACTCGCTCATCTTTATCTATTTTATTTTGCCAAGTCATTTTATAGGCATCTTTAATTGTAACAAACTCACACATTATCGCCCAGTCAATAAGATTACGAGTACTTATCTCATAAGCAAATTGCTGGTCTTTATATAATTTACGTAGCTCATTTGCTACTTGTACTATACGACTTATTATACCTGTTTTACTCTGTATTGGTTTATCATCAATCTTAATTGCGGGATTAGTTAATAATATCTCACGTTCTTTGCGTGCACTTGGATATGCTAACTCAAGATTAATACTAAATCTATCCTCCAAAGCCCTATTCATCTCCTTTGTGCCAGCATAATCCTCAGTTGGATTAATGGCCGCAAAACACCTAAAATTAGGATGTGCTTTAATAAATTCAGCCTTATCACCACCTTTTTCCTCCATATATAATATTCGTCTATCGTCTAATACTGGTTGTAATACGGCAAGTATTTCAGGTAAAGCCATATTTAGTTCGTCTAACAATAACCAATAGCCATTACGTATTGCTAATGCTAGTGGGCCATCCACCCAATAAGTTTGCCCATCTCGTAAAAGCCATTTACCTACAAATGAATCAATACCTGTTGCCCCATTTAACTGAATAATCTGTAATGGATTGTTCGTTTGCTGTGCAAGATATGCTATACAAGTAGTTTTACCAGTACCTTTTGGGCCTACTAATAAAACATTGCGATTTGTTTTTGCACCCAATAATACATGCGTTGTAAAATCCTGATCCTGCTCGCCCTCCATCACATAATTGATACCTGATGGGACTAGCTCTTTTATCCAAGTAGGGTCGGTACCTGGATTAATAGGGCAAGATACTTTGCCCAAAGTAAATAGCTCGTTGCTCATAAACGAATAATTTAATTATTAAATAATTTTTATGTCTTGATTATATATCCTATAATCAATTTGTAAAGTTTTTTAGCTTGTTATTAAGCCATTTTTATTGACTTATTTTATACTGTCATCTATCTCAAAATCAAACTCATTTGAACTTTGATATGGCACATCATCGTTATCACTTAAATGTTGCTGAAAGTGTATTGTATCTGAATCACCCCTAATTACATTAATCCTTAATTGAATCATTTTTAACTGATCTGGTATACCATACCAATAACTTTGTAATTTTTCATACATCTCCTTATGCAAGTCTGCCGTAAAAGTAGCTCGTACTAATTGTCTATCTAATTCGGCATTAACCTCGTCTCTTGTTGTCTTGCCATGCAATGTTTCCAGAGTCTCTTTCAGTTTATGCTGTAACCCCGCTCTCCTTAAATCAATAAATTTATTTGCTTTACTTAAATTACGCCAAGCTCTTGCTCGTAATGGTATTAAACTTGATCGTAATACACTTAATTTACCTGCCATTCGTGATAAATCATCTGGCGTAAAATCTGAAAATGATAATCCCGAAGCACCCAATCCTCGCATGTCGTCATATATTAACTCAATTTCAGATAATAGCTCATTAACCTTATAGGTTTTATCATATAAAGTATCTACAAACTTTTCTGTTTCGTTAATAATATCCTTAAATGTTGGTATTGGTTTTGTGCTAGTAGCAATTTGTTCAGCCATAAAAATAAAGATTAAAGATTATTATAATCTAATGTACCGTCCTGTTGTACAGGTGGTGCAAAACTTGTTGACTCGTCCTCGGCATAAAATTTATCCCGTAGTCCAGTAAGTTCAAGGACACCCTTACAAAAAGCTCGTTTCCATGCCATACTCGCTCTATATTGAGCGTCAATTATGCCTCGTTCTTTATATGATATTTTACCTGTCTTGCGATCCTCCTCAAACTTACCTGTATTTAATCTACTTGCCTCACCCATAACAAAAACCTGATGTGTTGGACTATCTATATACCCCATATTTATCTGAACAATATGATTCATTAGATTAGTCTCATCTGGAACTTGTATCCATTCTGGTTTATCTATAATTATAATCTGTAGTTTATCGGCAATTTTTTGGCATCCTTTAAAGCTTATTATATTTGCATTACCTGCTTTCCAGGTATCATATTGCATATTAATTATATTTGATAATATAAAGGCCTGCTCCATACCTTTTGAATCAAAATAGCGACCTTTAATAACATGTGCCTCATCAGCACTTTTTTTGTCTATCGGCATATTAAAAATATTATTGATTAAATTGTAAAAATTTAAGTATTTCGTTACCTAATACTTTATACTGTCCCACTATTTTTGCTCCTGGTCTACTATAGACAATAGGCTTTATTTGCGTCTTATTAGTTTTAATTACAGGCAGGCGTTTACCTACTTTATCTTTTTTTGTAATTAAATTATAAATTACAGGATGCGTTTCAACACAAGGGATTATTCCCTCGTTGATTATTTCCTGTAATGTGTACTCCCTATCTGGGATAATTGTACTCATATTTTAAAAATTAAATATATAATGCTTTTTTGTTCACTAACGTAATCGGTAGTCCTGGTAATATATGTTTACCCTCAATATCAACCTTATCTATACTATCTTTTACTACACAAATATAATTAACTAATCGAGATATAACTGGTGCTAAGTCTTTATGCAAAAATCCTAGTTTTTTATCTTTATACCAAACACTAACTGAAAAGCATCCTACGTTATCCTCCTCCTCACTTTTTAAGCTTAATTTATCACCTTTATTTATATTTAATTGATTTGCTATCGCCTCTTTTTCAAAACGTCCCCTATAAATAAAAGTATTGATAACTGAAAAATTATTAACTGCATTATAGCAATTACCGCCTTTTTCCAGGTATATCTCAAGATTAACTGCTTGTGTCATGCCAATATAAAAATTATTGATACAATGTCAGTATATATGTTTTGTAGGTTTTGTAAAGTTTTTATGCTTGTCCTTTTTATGTAACTATTGAGTTATGTATAATCTCAATAATATCTTTTGCAAGCTTTGGATCATCTGCAATCGCTTGTCTTACTGCGTCTTGGCCTTGCCATTGCTTATCGCCAAAGTAATAAAAAGCTCCTTTTTGCGTAATTACCTTAGCAGTCAATGCCATTGTAATCGTATCCTGTAGTACATTAAATCCTTTACCGTATTCAATCTGTACTGTTGTTGATCGAAACGGTTTACCTACCTTATTTTTTTTAACCATTATTTTTGTTTCACCAATTTTTTCATCTGTTGTTTGCTTAAAACTTGTACGTAATATCACACTTGCATCAAAAGGCAATGCCCGCCCGCCAGGTCTCAATTCTGGTGAGTTATGCACTACAATACCATCACATATATAATTATGATAATCTTTTACCTCAATATCATATTTATCTTTATTCCTATACTTACGTGCACTATTCGTATCTATAGATATAATACTAGTAAAATACTCTTTTTTTATACTTGCAGTCTCCAAATTAAAATCAATATATCTACCCCTAAACTGAACTGGTAACTTATACTGCATACTATCTGGTATATATGTACATATATGCTGGGCAATTTTACGAGAATCTTTTGCTGAAAAAATTAATAAACCATCTTTCCGTAATTCTGGTGTTATTTTAAAACTCTCTGTAAATGATTGTACTATTTTTCTTAGTGCGTCCTTATCATCCTTTAGCCGACCTATAGATAACGCATATCTACAATGATAATTATCTAAATCTAAATGCCCATCGTCCATTAACCATATTGCAAAACCTAACCAATCTAACTTATCGATAATGTCCATAGGATTACGTTGATAATTAAAATTAGCTAGATCATGCCCACTACGACTTATAAGTCTTTTTTTATTTTTTATAGTAGTATCAAATCCTAATATGTGTAGCTTATCTGCTTTCCAATACACATAATCCTTGTTTTTAATATCCTGTAGTTTTAATAAAAACTTATTTTTTCCTGTTGTTCTAATTGAGCTATCCCCAACAGATACCCCATACATAAATTGTTTAGCTAAAGTGCCTTGTAATCTATCATTAATACATGCATGTATTTTATCTGTAATTATAATATTTTGAGCCTCAACCCAACCACGTTGTGTCAATAATTTATGATTTTTTGTAACCGTTATGGCATTTACACCATTTGTACTATCAATACCCTCCATACGTATAGTTATCCATTCAGACTTATCGGTTATTTTACCATTATTAAACCAATTTATTATGGGTGCTGTTACATATTTATTAGTTTTTTCATCCCAAGCTATAATATTACCAACTATTTTTTTATTGACCACATCCCTGATTTTAATTTTTCGTCCATCATCAAAATAAATAATATTATCTGCGTGATGACACCCATAGGTTATCCCTACACTATTACGTACTTGATTAATAAAAAAACACGTACATTTATTTTTATCTGCATTCGGGACTATTTTACGTAATGCTTGCCCCATTAATCTAGCTCTCATTGCCATTTCGGCGTCTCCTACCTCGCCCTCCACCTCCTTTCGTGGGACTAATTTGGCAACTGAATCCAATATTATGGCTTTGATTTCGCCCGATGCCGCTAACTCATTCATAATATTTAAAGCCTGTTCCGCACTATCTGGTTGGCTTAGTATTAGTTCATCCATATTTAATCCTAATTGCTGTGCGTAATCTGGATCGAGTGCATGTTCTACATCAATAAATGCTACTCCGCTTTTAGGATATTTTTTTTGTACCTGTGCTAAAAACATAATCGACAAACTCGTTTTGCCTGAACTTTCGGGGCCATAGATCTCAATTATCCTCCCCTCTGGCAAGCCCCCTCCTAAAATAAAATCTACTGATGGCAAGCCTGTCGAGATACGAGTAACATCCGCCCTATCCATTTCGGAATAAAGCTCGACTGATCCTTGCCCATACTTTTTTTGTAGCCCAGACAATAGCTGGGCAAATTTTTTGCTCATACGTAAAAAGTTAAGGTTAAGTAGCGATTATTATAATGGCGACTTTTACAAAAGTAAAATAAAAAGGCTTAGCATTACTGCCGAGCCTTTTTACTAACCTTTACGTTTGTGAACCGATGAGCATATTTATTATAAATTAACTTTATACATACGTCAAATCTAATCTTTTTTAAGTGGGTTTTTTACTGCCCCATATACACCAGTTGCCATTGCCCCTGACATAACACCTATAATCATACCCTCCCATGTGTTACATCCCTCCGTGTATGCCATAATTACCCCTATTAACGCTCCTATTAGTACGGATAATAATTGCAAATATTTTTTTTGCTTTTTATCAGTAAATTTTAGCAGGCATTTTAAAATTTGTACTATAGCCAAAGTAGCCCCCGCTATTAATCCTTGTACAGTCGATAAACTTGTAAAATCCATATAATTATTTATTTAATAATAAAAATTTATCAAACGCTTTTTGCTTATCCAGCATAGTTGCCGCTTCGCATCTATTCATTATTTTATGTAAATCGTTTGTCCAACCTAATTTAAAAAATATCCAGCACCAATCCTCCACCGTTAAATCTGCATTTGGATTATCCCATTTCGTAATTATACCCGATTCAATAGCTTTTGCTTTTGGGTTTTCAGCCCAGTCAGGTATGATTTGACTTTGCTCCCATTCAGCATATTTATCTAACCATGGTTTTGGATCAATATAGCCCGCAAATCCATTATTGTAATTTATCACCCCGCCATTGCTATCCAATTCACGTATACCAAAATGTAAATGTGCCCCTGTACTAAATCCACTATTACCTGACGACATAACAAACTGATCCTCAATTACTCTATCATATTTTTTAACCATTGGCTCTGTATCTGAATGAGCATAAAGACTTTGAAAGCCGTCATCATAATTTATCCTAATATAATGACCATACCCTTTTGGGTCATTACCCGTCTCCATAACAGTACCTTTGCCCAATGCGTACAGGTGCGTTGCTATTGGAGTAGCATAATCTAATCCGTTATGTCCTTTTAATCCAAATTGTTTATAAATTTGTGGATTTTTACCGAATAATTGGCTGATACTATAATTTTCATTAAAAGGTTTTCTTATTGGTCGCATAATTTATAAATTATTAAATTAAACATCTAGCCAAAAAATCTGGGCTTACGTCACACATCATATAGCATGCATCTATATCTGTATACATAACCATCCCAGCGGGATTTGACCCATATAGTGATTGATTACACTGTGCGACGCCACTTAAATTATACTTATACAATGTTCCACTTCCTACTGCATATATATTTAAAGAATCTGCTCCAATAACACCACCACTAACATCAAGTGAATCACTTAAACTAAAATCAACAGCGGAATCTAATGCCGTTCCGTTAATAGTTAATTGTCTTATGTTATAACTTGTTGTTGTAAAGCCCGCTCTATTCGTAAAATATAAATATGTACCATCTGTAAACATATGCGAATTCCCATTGGTAGTGCCAAATGTATATGGCATTAATGTACCGCCAGCTGCTAAATTATTCTTAGCATACCTATATAGCCTATACGCAGTAAAAGGACTATTTACTAATAAGACATATACATAATCCCCTATTATACACCAGCCATATATGTCAGTAGCCGATGCCCAATCACTAGTTACTGTTCTATCTTGATAATTACTACCTTTTGCATATATTTTTATGTGCAAACTAAATCCCCCGCTACTATCCTGTCTACCTGGAAGCTTACTAATGGAATCTAATGCTCTTGGGCACATGTATCCTGTTCCATTACAATAATATGGCAATACTATTGACAAGGGTGCTTGAGTCATTTTAGCAATAACACTTTTTTTAATTTTTTTCTTATTGTTACTATCCACACTATCTTCAACTAAAAATAAATCATCCCCATCTAAACTAGTTTTTTCTGTAAATGACACAAAATCCCCTGCGGCTCGTTTTAATTGGGCATCATTACTTACATTCCCCAAACCTAAATTAGTTCTAGCAGTACCCGCATTATTTAAGTCCGATAAATTACTAGCTATTTTAAGCTGTGCATCATTTGTTACATTGCTTAATCCTACGTCAGTTTTATCAATTGAAATATTTGAAGATAATGCTTTACTATTTATTGTTCTAGTATTTGGTACTGCATTTACTACTCTTGAATCGTCTCCTGCCATCACTGTTCCTGTAGCTGTACCTACGTCTTTTGTTGCTGAATTGCCCAACCCTAAATTAGTTCTAGCAGTTGTTGCACTGGCTAAATCAGATAAATTTGATGCAATTTTTAATTGTGCATCATTTGTAAGATTATTTAACCCTAAATTTGTTTTTGCTGTAGTTACATTTGCTAAGTCTGATAAATTACTTGCTATTTTAAGCTGTGCATCATTCGTAACGTTACCTAAACTCAAATCAGTCTTGCTTGTACCATGTGGATTCCCTGTAACTACTTGACTATGGTCATATGCAGTCTTACCCCTGTCTCCTCTATATGCAGTTGAACTAGTTTCACCTAACTCCAAACTACTACCCAAACTTAATATAGGTCTTGCGTCTATTATATATGCCTCTGCACTATCATCCGTATCTAATATTTCAGTACATCCAGGACGTAAATATATTTGGCATAATGGTATTTCGCCTGCTGGAACTACTGGAACTACTGGCGTAGCCGATTCAGACCCTGCTGTTATCGTTAAAGCTCCTGTATCGTCCATACTTATTAAATCTATTCTGTCATTCGTAATTGGTGCTGTAATAGTACCCGAATTACCTTCGGCCCATTCAACAAGTACCCCATCACCCGTTACCCAATGCCCGTCCATAATTTTTACAGTCATATTTGGAGTATTTTGAGCAAAGGCTCTTAAATATGAACCTCCTTTGGCATCCTCCCGCAAATCATTATACTGTTGCAAATAAGCTGGGCCTTTGACTGCTATTGCTGTTGATTTCATAATTTTATAATTTTAGTAATTTTATTTTAGCGTATTATACGCCAACTACCAAGCTAATTGTCCACTCAATAGTTACCGCTTTAGTAGCTGTTTTTGATATACTTGCATCTAATAATGCTCGTGCATACATAGCTCCTGATCCTAATGTGGCAATAGATTCCGCATTACCGAATAAAGCTACCTCAGTTATTGTAACCACTGAATCATCATCGAACCTAGCATACACTTTAATAACACTCGTTGTTTCATTAATAACACTATCCGCTTGAATAATTGCCGATCGTTTATACGGTGTCGCTAAACTAGTCTGCTCAACATTTTCCGCCGTTATACCCGTACCTATCTCAATATGTTTAGCTAAGCCTAATTGAGCAGTATCATCATAATCCATCATCCTATTAGCAAAAGCATTCAATCCGCCCCTACATGGGGTATTAGTGATTATCTGTTGTGAATCAATTTTACCCGTTTTTTTATCCTCAAGTGATATTCTCACTTGGTTCATTATACGAAAAGCTGTTTGCATATTATTTAAATAAATGTTAAAATGCGTTTTAAGTCTCTGATTGCCAAAAATATCCTTCCAGTGGTGTTGATACGTCTTTATCAAACCAATCGGTATCCGATGGGTCTGGTGCGTCAGCGTCCCCCCACATAAATGGATCATGCAATCCATAATCCACCTCCGCAGTTACACCAAAGGCATCTGCCTGTCCTGGTATTATCTCCACAATTACATTGCAATGAGCAGGGTGGATTACCTCAAGTATATCAACCAAATCTTGTGCTTCATAATCACCGTAAGTTGGTTTATATATCTGAACTTTATATGTAAATACATCATCTGGATCACTACTTATTGTATAAAGCTCAATTATATCAACACTCTGTGCGTCATTGCCTACAATAGCTGTCGCTACTGCTTTGATTGTCGCTACTGTCGCTCTTGTACCTGATAATTTAGATATTATATTTGCCCGTCTTACTACATTACTTAGTTCCGAATTGACTGGTATATCTAAAAAAGTTTCCCATTCAGTTAGACCATCTTCGGTAGCAGTTGTAACTATTAACTGTTGAGCCGCCTCATCAAGCAAATTTTTAAAAGTTGCTAAAGCATTGGCTTTTACTATATTACGGGCATAAATAATACTAGTACTATCCTCGGAATCATTATACAACCCTTTAGGATAAAATGCTTCAATCTGTTCCTTAAATTGTTCTTCGAGTGCAGTCATATTATACAGGCCAATTAAAAGTTAAAGTTCCCAAAATTGCCATCTCGGAGGCCGCTAACTGAATATTAGCCACTGGCAATGTAATATCAAAATCTAAAATACCCGCAGTATCATGTAATATATTTTCAAGATCAACTATGTATAATTTACCCCCTATACCTAAAGTAGGTAAATATGCTTCAATTGCGGTTTGAATAGTAGTCTCCAAATCTGCTTGCCCATAATCCGTATCATATTCCACAATATCTACTGTTATATCTATATTGTTCGTATCTGGTGGTAATACTGTAATGCTATCACAAACAGCTCTGTTATCATCTGAATTGACCAGTGCAGATACCTCGGCCAATAGCTCTGCCGAAGGCACACCATTGCCACTTGAGGCTGTAATATATATCTCAATCAAATTACTAAATGCCCCACCTACTGGAATAGTAACTGTAGCTGTAGCCACACCATCAACACTTTCGCATGTTTGCTGATAACCAGACACCGTTACTTTACCCGTATTTACAGATAATAAATCTTTAATCCTTGCCCTATAAGTGGCATCATCCTCTTCATCTGTTCCGCCAGTTATAGATGCCTCATTTACACAATATTCAATACCAGTTGGCTTATTAATCAAATTTGTAAGTGTATTTACAGCCACATTTGATGCCGATCCCGCAACTGTTGCTTGTATATCCGCCTCAATAGTCAAATTACCTGTTTCGTTTGTTGCTGGTGGTTCTTGTGTTTCGGCCCCAGTATCTGCATCTGTAACTGTATACGATGGTGTCAATGTATTATCTAACAATATTACATTATCCTCCTCGCCTGTACCTATTGCTGAATACACATTATAACTAACTGCTCTTGGAACTGCCGACCATGTTAAACTTATCGAGTTATTTGCGTCTCCTTCGGCAATAGTTACTGTTTCAACAGGACTTGATTCTGACTCTTTTCCATCCGCAGACACAGACGTAATTTTAAAATGGTACTCTTCGTCTACTAATGACCCGCCATCTATTAAAACTGCCGATGTAGGCTGTTCTGGTGCGGAAACTGTCCCATATAAAACCACCTCCTCTGTAGTTTCAAAATTAATTGTAGTACCATCTCCTGCTGGCTGTGTTCCTATAATAGTACCCTCAACTATTGTATAATCAGATTCTGCTAATTCAGCTCGCCCAAATTTAATAATACCCGTAGCAAAATTAGCTGTTTTACGTTCAGTACCCCTATCAGC